>Ga0210059_1014844_pt1 | contig 11454 bp, 8 predicted proteins | sample Ectturendosymbi2_FD_188042 | JGI IMG/M metagenome (GOLD analysis project Ga0210059, IMG submission 188042) | Ecteinascidia turbinata endosymbiont from Florida, USA - Sample 2 (SPAdes) (version 2) | ecosystem: Host-associated > Tunicates > Ascidians > Unclassified | place: Key West, Florida... | reverse complement strand
ACGCATTTTCCTGAGCAAGGTTTCTGCCAAGTACTGCACGCGCGTAACAAATACCGCAATAGCCATGACATGAGCAAGATCGGGGAACTCCATTCAAACTGACCAACTTGCAGCCTGCTTTGAGAAAGCTTGCAGATAAACACCATTGCAAGGTTCGCATTAGTTGGAATTAGCTGTTTTTTTTAAATTAATAACATTTATTCTACCAAAGCATTTGCATTCATTTTGTTCTGTGCTAACTAGATTGCCCATTTATATTTCATTAAGTCTGAATTATTTTCATAACAAAATACTATTTTCAGAAAAATTATAGGAGGGGGTGATTTTCAAGCAAAGTGCCTGTAGGGGGGCGATTTTACAAAAAAGGTTGAAGACCACTGCTCTAGGCTATAGTAATCGCTTTCATCAATGCAGGTTTCGCGCTGGAATCTAGTATTCAGTAGAACTCAAAAGAATAGTCAAGCAATAAAAGATGCAATCTGATTTAATCAGAGTTTAATGCGTATTAGGCCCGCAACCAGGGAGGGGGACCAAACCGAGCAATCAAAGCCTCCCACTAAATTTTCACGCATCATTTTAGATTTTCAAAAAAATGTTATGTTGATCTATGTTTCACGTGCTGAACAAATTACTGACTACTTGTATTGTAAGCTGAGATCCTTGTTTCTGCATGGTTCAGTTTAGCAGTTTTGTGTAGAACTTAGTTTATAAAGCCTGCCTGCAAAGAATGTTTATTTAGATATTCGAGAGCAAATTGACCAACCACCGTTTTCCACTCCAGCTTTTGAAAGTGCAGGCTAAGTGTGTAATGCGTCAGCTTCAAAGGTGTGCAATGCTCATTAAGCTGCCGGCACCAGCTGTAAAAAATAACCCTTCTAACATCAACAAATGGAAGTTCTCTCTTTGCTGTAAAAGCTTTCGAGGAATCAGCCAACTGGGCTCTGCTTTGATGTTTTTGTGATGCTTCAAACGCGCACATATCTGCATTCAAGTAACCAGTCCCCACAAAGGCGACATGCAAGTGAAGTAAATTATTTTTACAGGACACCATGTTCACGTAACACTACGTTCTTCAGTTCTGAAATCTGATTGATACAGAATCTCCTATCACAAATTTATTTTATTGCTTTATGAAAGTTAACTTTCCCTATCAGTAAATTCAAACATGCGCATGTTTTCGTAATATCTGAAAAACGTTTGCATGAAAATATGCAAAAAGTATTAAGAATCGTACATAGTTTATTTAACAACAGGAGCAAACAAAAAGAAAACTGTTCCTTTTCTTATGCGAAGTTGTAGCATCCAAAGTTTCGTGTTACGTTCGGGCAACGGTCACATGCAAAAATCGACATCATGTTATTTGCGGCTTAGCACATGGAGGTGAAAACATGTTTTAGCAAGATTGTGATGAAAAAATAAATCAATCACATGACAACTGGTATGGCTGTTTCAGGTAAGAATGTTAATCAAAGAAAATTATTTTCAACACCAACTCTGCATGTTTGGCCCGGAGGCGATGGCCACTTCCAAAAATGGCATCATGTAATTTAACTTAACACATCGAGGCAACTAAAATTTCAGCGAAATTGCAATGATAAAGAAAGTCCAACTACTTGACGTGTGGTACGGCTGTGTCAGGTTTAAACGTAGATAAAACAAAATTTTCGTCAACGTTAACTTTGCGTAATTTCTTGGTTTGTATTATGTTCAAGCAAACTCACTATCAACAGGTTCAACGCGAAGTGTTTTATCCGTAATCTCACTTTCCTGTAGTTTCCCTAGCACGTTTGGTTTTCAAAAGGGCCGGTAGGAGTTTGAGCGGACGCCCTGTTTCATGCAAGGAAATCTAAACCCTCAAGTGACTGGGAATGGTGACTTGGCAACGTCCACAGATTATTCGAACTTAATTTTGCAGCAGTTGTCGCTGATGTTGAGAACTAAGAAATTATTTTGAAACAAAAAACAGCGATTCTGCGCACAGCGCAAGTTTTGCAGCAGAAAAAGCATTTAATATTTGGGAAAGTATTTGGTTTTTGCTCAACAGCAGAACGTTGAACGAGTAGCAGAAAAAAATATTGTGCTTCTTCAACGAAAATAGTTACACACAGGAGACAGATTTTTTAGTGAATAGGGAAAATTACTGATTTGCGATTGGAGAATTAAGGAATGTCGCAAATTACGTTCGATGTTTAGTAGTACTGTATATTTTACAACATTTAAAGTAACGCAAATACTTCGAAATGTTTCACGTGAAGAAAGAAGGAAGCAAATATAAGATACTGGGGAGTGATTTCAGGGAAATTTTTGCAAGAGTACAACTTCGTCGGTGAAGATTGCAAAACAAAGTGCGCAAAAACTTTAAAGTTGGTGCAAAACTTTGAAAGCGTGACAACATCAATATTTGAAAGTAAATTTGTTCTGCGTATTGGATTCATTGATGCTGGATGTCCACTGTTAGTATGATACACCATAATTGCAGTAACATGATGAGATGTTTCGGTACAAAAAATAACCGCCACCATTTAGTAGGTTTGTTTACAAGCAGTGCAACCTTTAGTATGCCCATTCATGCTAAGCCGTATAAAAATTTTCGCATTTTCAACTTCGTCAGTTTTGAACAGGGTTTTCCAAAGTGCCTAGCGAACAAAACTATAGAATAGCTTCGTTGTAATTAGGAGGGTAGCTCAGCAAGACCGCTGAATTGAAAAATTTTATCAGAAACATTTCGATTTGGGAAAAACGCTTAATGCAACAACTGACTGTGCTACTTGAAAAACAACAATCGATATATGCAACCGCAAAGATTATGGTGAAAATTTACGATTTTTGTTCAACGTTGTTGTGCATTTTTTGTTCAGCGAAACCTTGATTTTTCAAGGGGTGAAAATTTTTGTTGCTGGGAATGTGACCGTTGTAATCATGTACGAATATACAAGTGGTAATGAAAACAGACAACGCAATTATTGAGGTGGAGTAATAATATTGTTATTCACGGTTTTTAAAGACGATGTATTTTCTTACGACTAAAGTCGTTCGGTTAGAAAAAAGTGAAGTATGTAGTTGTTTTGAGTTTAATAGTGCAATCCTAGCCAAGAAGCTCAAAGAAAAGACCATTGCGACCACGCTTACAAACATGGGCGTCGGCATCGGGGGTAGGACCATCCCCTGGATTTTGAAATTTCCAGCAAAAAAAGGTTGTTTTATCAGGTTCGAGTGGGAAAAAACAAATTTCACCACTTTTGGCACCCCCTAGAAAACCTTTTGTAAATATCCATTAGTGGCCCCCCTGGAAAATATCCATCCGACGCCCATACTTACAAAGATGGCGTTTCCCCAAATTAATTGCAATGTGAAAGAAACGCTGTGATGCCTGAAAAAAGCGCGTGATGTAGGCTATCAGAAAAGCGACATTTCATTACCAAGATAAATTACAAAAATTTTTCGTGCTGGTTTGAACGAAATTAAATACGCCTACGTTGACTTCAAAGAGCATTTTTATCCAACGTGTTGCAGCAACAGATGTGAAAGCACTTTTCAAAGGACAAACGACTCTTCCAACAGTGGCGTGCCTAGGGTTTCCCGTTCTCAGGGACAAACTCTGTTGTAGGCGCCCCCACCCAGCCCGTTCGTGGTAGCATAGATGCGAAGAATGAGTTGGGAGTAAAGGAGCGTCGAAAGCCGACTTGGACCCTGCGTATGTTTGTTTCTAAACCCGTCTGACAACTTAATATGACTGTGACGTCACGACATTGACCTCAGGATTTTGAATCTTGGAAATCATTAACTGTCGTAGAGTTAAGAATATGATCGTCTCGCATGAAGCTTTCCCGACTTTAAAATTTCGGTAACGACTGAACATTGAGACTGTTGTACTGTGACATTACAAATCGAGGTAATAAATTCGAATTGTAACAACTAGTGAAGTAAGATGCAAAAAATTTGGCAAAAAGTTCATTGATCATCTGCATTAATCTTAATGAGAGAATTTTATGGGCACAATATTCTTCTGCTAACACAACATAAATTTGGTCAGAGTTGCACCGTCTTTTCTAAACCACACGTTTGCCAGAGCCTTCTGATGATCCCGAAAGCAGCGTACCCGCTTGCGCCCCTCTCTCGTCAGGTCTAGTCACAATCACCGCTGGTGCGAGCTGTAGGGGAGATGTGGGATCTTTGACCAGGGTGGGCTCAATGACCATAGGCTGTTTCTCGCCACCTAGTGAACGTGTGCTCATGTGGTTTTGACAGTGAAGCTGAGATTGCTTTCTTGTCGTCTTGATGTGTTTTAGAGGAGTTGCAGCTGTTATATCAATTTTTGTGGGCTAATTTTACTTTTGAAGAAAGTAAAATTTTGGTGCTTACGTTTTTTTGTTTTTGCAAATGACAGGCAGCTTTTTCCACAAGATTTTTTGCAAATGTGATATGGTCAAGGAAAGAGTTTACAAACTACAAGACGTTGAGAGCCGCTTCTGCACACTTTTTTTGTTATGACACGTAATGCCAAAATGGCGGCGGATGGGACCTTTGAACCATGTGAGAAAGGGACCAATGACTCAGCGGTTCAAAGGTCCTTTAGCATATGATCTAATGTCTCCAGCTTAAACATTGCTACTTTCAAAATTAGTAAATGCAAAAAACGATTGTTTATTAAGAAGGCCTGAATAAGGCTTTGAACGAAGTGACGGAGCATCAAATTAGTCTGTGCAAATCTTCCAAAGATAATAATATTGGCTGAACATGTTACGTCAGTAGTGGAATGCGCCGCGCTCGCTTCGCAATAAGTGCAGCGTTTCTAGCCTGAGGCGGCTCGCGATCAACCTTTGTTGCACGCATCATATTTGCGGAGTTAGTTGGTGCCGGGGCTGTCGCGTTGAACTTGTTCCGGGTTTTGACTTTGACTGTTTGCGCCGTAACAATACAGTCGATAGGTTCAAAAACCAAAAAATAGGGTCGTGGTTCTGTGAGAAAACATTCGATGGCTACTATGGACAGGTGCGCTTATAGACATATAAAAAGATTTTTTCTGATATTCATCATCCATTTTCCAAGCTTTACGAAGCATCTTAGAGCAGTATGCACGAACCAATCATCTAAGCACAGTGATGTGAAGCATCTAAGCTCAAGGTTTCGAGCACAACTAAAGAGAAGCCGAAGATGCGCATAAAATCGTGAGGCGTCAACTATCCGTATCTAGCGATGCGAGTGATGTTATAAACTCAGTAGCCTACGTTAGCACACTGACACAGCGAGTGATTACACCTTAACCGAGCCGGAAATTGGTGGTGTATTGAGCGGATTTTCGGACCAAAGTATTGCGGCGGGTTGTTACGCTACTGCATTGTAAAAGTTTATTCCAATTATGTAAATTTCTAAATGCTTGTAGAATTGGTGCTAAGGGGACCTGATGATGATGGTGACTTTGGAGTTCGTAGTTGCCCACAAAGCGTCTTTCTGGTGTTTTGGGATTTGATACCGATTCATTTCAGCAGGGACGCCGGAACGGGGGTGCATGACGGGGGTACTGCCCCCTTGCCCTTTGAAATGGGGGGGCATAGGTGCCTTTACATAACAGCATCATAGGCAATTTCAGAAACGCTGGAGAGCGGTGAAATGGATGTGTTATTTCTCCCCTACTCTTTCAAAATGGGAGATACTTTTTCATAACAGAATCATAGGTAATTTTATGGTTTAGAAAGATCGACTGGAAACAAATTTACTGCAGCTATTCGCACACCCACAAAATAAATTCAGAATGGTTTTCTAAAAGTTCTGCTATTATTTTTGAGGTCAACGTTGCTGCTGCGCAAAAGCAAGCATAATATTTGGCAACGATTTGTTTGTTTTTTACAAGCTTGCCGTTAACTCTTTTATTGCCCGCACTGCCCTACCGCTGTTCCGGCGTCCCTGTATCTTAGTAGGGAATTTGAATGTACTTAAGACTGAGAAACGGTTGCAACTTGGGGCAACCAACCCAGGGTGACAGCCCAATTCGTATCTCTGTAGTTAGGCTACATCATAGCTCGCTTCATTTTCTTACATTCTTTCGTTGCAAATCGCTATACTGTGTGTGTAAGTTGTGTTGCAATAAGGAATCCAGCAGTATGTTGAAATCCCTGTTTTTGGAAGAATTCGCTGTATTGCACCTAAATTATGGCAGGATTCTTGGAGGTGGTTCGAAGGTCCCACACCGGTTGTTCATTGATCCCACGCATGTGGGACCAATGAGCCAAAAAAAGTTTGTTTTTCAAATCAAATTTTCAGCCACTTCCTGAAATTATATCCTACTGGTTTTTTTGTATGTGGGTAGAGGAAGAGATGATTATTATTCATGCTAAATTTTGGAGCTTTGCTAGCTAAACTTTGCAACTTATGACCTGAAATATAAAAAATGGCTCATTGGTCCCACATCTCCCCTACGGTATTCTGGAGCATGCACTCTCAGAGTTTTGAGTTTAGAACGCCATTAAAGGACTGACTGAGGGCAGACTCATGAATACATAAGGACAGGCAGAAGAATGCATACGAAAAACCGAGAGCAAATTATTTTGTACTAAACTATTAGACAAACATACAATTTCAAAATCCTAAAATATTTCTTTGGATATAAAACCCTGAAAATTTAGCAGAAAATAAAGAGGATACTGCAATCTAATGCTTTACTTGCAATTATCTAGTTTCAAAGACAAAGTTTCTTGCTTTTGCTGCTGCAAATTTATCAACTATTTTGTCAAAAACCTGATGATTTGAATGTGTCACATATTTTAACCAAGAAAATATCTAACGCCAGTGACTTTACGTGAGAAGTTTGTTAAGAATTTTGTGATTCGAAATTCGACAATCATGTCTGTGGAAATGCCCAGTTTATAGATGGAATTAACTAAAACAGGTAGCAGCCAGAACAACGGTTGGGCAGTAAAAGAGTTGAGGGAAATGATAACTTATATAAAAACAAAATTCTTTCGCAATAGGCTTGTTTCTGTTCAGCAACAATGCGTAGTCCTCGAAAATATTAATAGAAAAAATAGAAAACCATTCTGAATTTTCTGGGTGCACAAATAGCTGCAATAAATTTTTGCAAGTCGATCTTGATAAACTATGAAATTCCCTATGATACTGTTATGAAAAGCCACCTCCGCTCCCGTCATTTCTCTGCTCTCCGGCTTCCCTGGGAGTAACTGAAAAGTTCACAGTTATAACTATTAATACGCAACGCTGTTGCACAGTTGCAATTAGAATTTTGCAAAAGTAGTCCGGATTTATTTAACACCCCACAAATAAAAATCATCATAACTACACCACGTTCAGATCCACATCAAATCCATTTCAACATCATGTTTGTCAAGCCACCAAAGCTCAAAAAATTTCATAAACATCAGATCTGTTGTCGTACTCGTAACAGCATACTAACATACTATCGCAGGTCTAAAAGCATGCGCAGTTGCATGCATTGTGAATGCTAGATTCCCGTCCATTGTGACGCAACTATACAATGAGAACGAAGTGGGCAAGTTCACAAACCTGGCCATGTGAAAGCATTGTGACGCAGTGAGATAAGCCACATGCGGGCGTTGACCACGTAGAAAGCATCAGCTTACGTCTCTACTCGTTACTGGTAGATTTTCCGTCTGCCTGACTCAGATTTGTACAGGTACAGGTCGCATATGAGAAGCATTGCTAAGTAAGGCTCCAAGACGTCCTCTTTTTGTAGTACATCTCCACTTTTTTATGAGAATGAAATAATCTCCGAGGACAATTAAAAATGTCAAAATATTCTCCCTGTTTACATTTTCTCAGAAAATCATCCGAAAAACACACAAAAACGACAACCTACTGAAAACCAAAAGAATGCTAAAAAAACGAAATATAAATTAAGTGGCGTTGAAAATGTGGCAGCCTTATCGAGCTTATTAGTAAATAAAAATGGACAGAAGAGGAATCGTTATCTTAACAAGTGTAGAGCTCACCCAAGTGGTTCTCAAGATGTAAAAAAGCAAGAGGCAAAAATGAGAGAGGAATAAGTTGTAGCCAAGTCAAGAAACATTCAAGTGAGTATTTTACAGTGGCAGTGAACTCCAGCGGAGACATTTCTGCGGAACCTGTAAAATGACTGAAAATTGAAGAACATGTTGCGACAGTCTTAGATCTACGTAACGATGAAAATAGATCCAGTTTAACCAGTGGTGCAGTAGCAGAAGAACGTCCAGATGTATCATCATCGAAAAACACGATAGATGAGATGGCTGACGCTATCCCTGGAGGCAACGATATCCGTCTCTGGGCCCTCTGACCAGCCAATAAACCGGAAAAAGCGGGAATATTGGTTGAAATATGAAACAGGTTCTTTTTGACATTTTGATGAAAAGTCATTTTTAAAAAATGATGTTCCGCAATACAGAAAAGACAGAAACTTGTCACGAAAATGTACCAGTGGCGTAGCCAGCCCAAAAATTTGGGGTGGCCAAAAAATTTGGGGGGTGTCAAAGTGTATGATTTTAGGCGAATAACACTATTTTGTTTGGAAAAACGCTTCTCAAAGCACAACGTGACTATATTTTCCAAACATTTTGGGGGGGCCATGGCCCCTTTGGCCCCCCTTGTCTACGCCTATGAAATGTGCCACAAGTCTTATTCGTTGCCACAACCACAATGGCGAAGTAGTTGACAGAAGCTGGCTTTGTTTTTCTCCTTCACAAACTTGTGTTAAATGTTTCACTGTAGACTGATGTGCGCGGATACGACTAAATGTGCGCATTTCCTAATACAAAAGGCATCTACGACTGAAAGCACGCTCTTGAGCGCCTGAGGAACCACGAGCATTCAGTGGAACATAAAAATGACACGATTACATTAATTGCAGATGTAATTAATCACTATGAATAATTGATACAGAACTAGCCAGTAAGGTCAATCAATGCGAACAATATCGGAAATCGCCTCTGCCTACAACGTGTGGTTTTTCTCATAAAATTTATTGCTGAGCGAGGATGGCGTTTAGAGATGATGAAAACGTTGCATCGCCCAGAAAGCTTTTCCAAAAATTTTTCAAAACGTTTTCAAGCAAATATCAAAAAAAGAAGGTGCGATGCTTCTAGAGACTGGTTTGCAACTGTTTCACAAATGGCTAATCATTGTCAAATACCATGTTGCATCATGAAGTTTTGTTACAGTTGAGTTAAGAAATGTGACGTCACAAGATTACGTCATAAATATTAATGATATGTGGAAATACTAGTGACTTCTTCGATCATCCTTACCTAAGCATTTTGTATCCGCACATGGGGCCTCCCACCACGTCTGGGCCCCAGGTCCCCCACCATCTAAATCCGGCGCTGAGCTCGTTATTTTAGTAGCTCGCTACTGCCAAGCTCTGCTGGCAGGCAGTGGAAGGGGTGCTGAGCAAGGACATGGCAACTGTAGGTGAATACCTCCAGACTCGGAAGCTAAAGCTCAGCACTACAAAAACGGTGTCGGCAGTCTTCCATCTTAACAACGAGGAAGCTAAACGTGAGCTAAAAGTCAACTTCAACAACGAAACCCTACCCTTCTGCTCCGAGCCCAAATACTGTACCTCGGAGTAGCGTTGGACAGGTCGCTCACGTATCGCCGACACCTTGAGTCACTGTGCAAGAAGCTGACATCACGCGTCGCGCTCCTGAGGCGGCTTGCTGGCTCCGGTTCGGGTGCTGGAGCAACAACTCTGCGAATAGCCATCCTATCCGTGGTGCATTCAACAACAGAGTACTGCGCGCCTGTCTGGTGCCGCAGTGCTCATACCCGCCTCATCGACCCTGCCATCAACGACGCCTTGTGAATTGTGACTGGATGCCTGCGCCCTACACCAGCGAAGAACCTTCCAACCCTCGCAAGCATCCAACCTGCTGAGCTTCGTCGCAATGGAGCCACACTGTCTCTAGCACGGTGTGCCATGGAGCCTGGACATCTGCTCCACTCCGGGCTCACCCGTCCACGTGCAAATGCACGGCGCCTTACATCGAGACACCCGTTTGTCGGAATGGGACATTTCGGCGATATAGTTTCGGCGATGGACGTTTAAGCGAAAAAATGGGTTATAAGACACTTTTGATGGAAGCGGTCTTTTATGCAGCTTTTCAAATATCTTTGAGCTCAGCTTTAGGGTTAAGGTTTAGGTTTAAGGTTTAGCTTAGAGCAAACAAACATCCTTTGTAATCTAATCTTTGAAGTACAGTAGAATTTGCTCGCCTATAACGATTTCGGCTATAACGACAGTTCGCCCATAATGACGCTTTTTCTTCAGTCCCGGCAGAATCCCTATCTTTTATGTGCAATACAGTTCGACTATTACGACTTCGGCTATATCGTCACTTCGCCCATAGCGACGCTGTTTGTCGGTTCCCGCAGAACATTTTGTTCGTTTATAACAGTGGTTTTCAACGTGGGGCCTGCGCCCCACCGGTGGGCGTGGTAAAACTTTGGTGGGGCATGGAGGTTGAAGACATTATGAACCAATTTTGGTGTGAATAAAAAATGAAAATGCACTTGTTCACAACCGAGCTGCGTGGTAGCTATAAAGCTGGTTCACTTGTTTACTCCTATAGGATGACAATCCAAGCATGTTAGCTGTGCATTGTGTTATTCACAGGAAATATTAGTTTAGTTGCAACAAATGTTGCTCCTAAACTGCACTGAATACTATATTCTGTGATCAAATGTGTCAATTTTCATCAAAGCAAATGTCAAAACAGAACGTCTGTTCCAGAGGTTTTGTGAGACTTACAATACAGATCATAGGCAGTGGCGTAACTAGAGATTTGAGCCATGGGGAAATCTTAGCTGAAGGGGGCCCATGTACCAGCCAATACTCAGTAAAAAATTGAGAAATGATAGTGAAACCAGGTGTGGAGGATTTCTATACTAAAACATCAGCGGAAAACATTCCGAAAAACTTCCAAAAAAATGAATAAATATAACAATCTACTGAAAACCAAAAGAACGCTAAACACCAAAATATAAGGTAAGTGGCGACCCACTAAATATCGAAATATGAGCTAATTAGATTTATCTTATCAGTGGGGAAGGTTCGCATCCCTGGCCCCGTCATTTCTACTACTGATCATGGGAGATTTTTCCTCCGCACCGGAGTAAGGTGGCTATCAAAGGGAAACTGCCTAAAAAGATTTATGGCACTGTTTGAACCACTCAGTGAGTTTTTAAGGATAAATCTGAAATGATTCTCCTGATGACCACAGATGGCGCAGCTTATATATGTGAGCTACAGTACAGGGTGTTTCACAATTGTTGAAACAAAGCGGCAGGTTCTAAACCCTTTATCGATGTCCTTATTCATTTTTCTTTTCCAGATTGTCATAGGGAAATAGTTAACCTTTCTATATATTAAACAAAAAATAGTCTAATGATGCCTTGGTCGATGAAGCAGAAGATCTTTTGTGTAAAGACATATTACGAAACGAAGTC
>Ga0210059_1014843_pt1 | contig 11455 bp, 7 predicted proteins | sample Ectturendosymbi2_FD_188042 | JGI IMG/M metagenome (GOLD analysis project Ga0210059, IMG submission 188042) | Ecteinascidia turbinata endosymbiont from Florida, USA - Sample 2 (SPAdes) (version 2) | ecosystem: Host-associated > Tunicates > Ascidians > Unclassified | place: Key West, Florida... | reverse complement strand
AAGGAATACAAAAAGAGAGTACAGTAACCCCCGCTTAATAAATCTGCGGCTTATTAAATCCAGTTTATTTGGGACGGAATTTCAGCATTAAAAAAACGCCGGGTTGTAAATCCAGTATCATTTTCTCATTTTTGGTCGCCGAACCGCTAGACAGCTCGCGTAAAGCATGTATTCCACGTAGTGTCTGCGACATTCTGGACTTGACCAATCGGGATTCAAAGAAATAAGACATTTTTATTCAATAAAAAACAAAACAGATGATCACCTTAGAGCAGAGGCCTCCAAACTACGGCCTGCGGGCCAAATCCGGCCCGCGGAGCCATTCTATCCGGCCCGCGAAGCCATTCCATCCCGGCCGCGAAAACATTTCAACCAGCTGCAGAGACATTTTGTCAACAATGAAAATATTCTGTATTTACGAAACATTTTGTTCATTTGCTAGAATGTAGCATATTCCGAAACAGTCACATTACGTAAGATATCCGGTCCTCGAACTTTGGTGTAGCAGCTTATGTGGCCTTCCGGCAAGAAAGTTTGGAGACCCTGCCGTAGAGAGACATTTCCACCAAAATAAACAGCGATGCTCCAATATTTTCGTGCTGTATATGATTTTTAATAAATGTGCTGCATTTTCTTTTTATTTAATTCTAATTCTTATCAAATCCAAATCCGCTTATCCAATCCCAAAACGCTTGGTGCGGAGGTGAATTTATTAAGCGGGGTCTACTGTATAACGAAACTGAACTTAAAATTTACTTCCATCTATTTCTCTGTAAATGGTTTTGTTTCCCACAAAATGAAACCTGAAAAACTCATGATTATTTAGAACAATATCCTGTTAGATGTGTCCATCCCATTTTTTTTGCTGGGATATTTCGGTCATTTGTCCCATAATTGTATTACAACTTGCCGTAACACTAATCTATGTATTCGGACATTATGACCGAACTGACTTAATTATTTTTGGTCATTTGATAAACAATTTGGACCGAAAAAACGAGGGCAATCTGAACGTGCATTGCACTTAACCAAATTCAATTTAATACAGAAAAAAAGTTTTGTTTTGGCAGTTTTTTTTAAAGGTGTTTAAGGGACCCGATTCGGGTCCCTAGAATTGAAAATCGGGTCCTTACAGGTCCATACCGGGTACCTAGCGTTTTCCCTAAAAAAACGGTTTTGGTGTTGCAAATGATAGTTATGCTACAGTACATGCTGCTCGATTGCGTGACATGAAATGCACGTTGTTTGACAGATTTCATTAAGCCATCGGTCTGGTGGAAGTACATGGATGTAGCAAGAGACTGTGTTCTGAAAGAGCTTCAACAAGGCAAAGCATGCCAGCTAGATCTGAAGAGTTTCGACATCAAATTTACTGCTGCTGCAACTGAGTTGTCGCAGCCTGGGCTGCGTTTTCATCAAAGAGCTCTTTTCTTTATGCAAACGCCGTTTCGCTTTCATTGTTCTGTGGATAAGGTTGATGAAAGGCTGATGTGTTTTGCTTATGTCGTTGTTAATCTGAGGAACGGTGCAGTCGTTGCCACGGCATCTTCTTGCCACTTCGTTAATGTATCAGTAAAAAACGCGTTTTTATTGCAGTGCGGTGCCGCTTTGCGCACAAAAGTCTTCTCTGGATCAGAATGCCTTGAACCACTGTACGCAGAGCGCGCAAGCACCCCGGAGACGTGTTACAGCTCGAACGCGCTGATATCGTATTTCGACACGAACGCAGATGGCCAAGTAACTACTGTCGCTTACCTGGACATGTGTCTCAACTGCGCAGACGAAGCCGTGCGCAGTAAGTTTCTGCGCAACTACCAGGGGACCATCTGCAAACACGCTGTGAAACGAGCGGCATTCCACATGCTGCTGCAAGGTTCTCGGTGCGGTGATGCAGTTGACATTGCAATGTGGGAAGACCAGAAGAACCCGTACTGCCTATTTTTCGACCTCCAACCTTTGTGCAATCAGAAAGTCTGCCGAGTTATTTTAGAATTTTTTCCTTCTAACCCAGATGCGCATCTGTAGACGAAAATTGCGCGTACACTCTGCTCACTGGTGTTTTATTTTTTTTAATTAAATATTAAATGTGTTGGGAGTTTTGCGATCCTACCTCCCGGGAAGAAATCGTGCGCATAAATGGCGTCAGCAGAGAAAATTGATTGTTACAATTATAAAGGTTGTTAGAAATGTTAGCTCCGGCGAATGCTGGTGTGAAGCTAGCCAGCTACGTAGCACTTTTTCAGATTTATGGTCGGTATCGATTTGATTGCGCAAAAGTCGTTTCTACTTCAGGTTGTTTTCGCCGAAACTCAATTTCAATGAATTACTGATGAAATTGGCGAAAGGTTTTTGCAGATATTTTAGGACATGTTAGTTTTTCCGCCTACTTCCGATGGTCCTTAAGATTTGAAAATAACCCGAAACAAAAAATACGGATTTTGATTTTATGGCTCCTCTTGCAGCTTCAGGCTCTTGTATGCTTTCCGTTGTAACAGTGTTGTTGTGTTGCTATTATTTCTGTGCTCTTGACACCTGCTTTCCTGCCAGCACATTAAGCAATCACTGGGCACTTGTCAGCTGCTGTCTCGCCGTCTGTGACGATAATCCATTCCCATGAACGTTTTTCACATTTTGCGTCACCGTTGGTTGCGAGACGTGCGAGAACTTGCACTTATACAATTTTTGTTTTTTTGTTGATTCACTTTGCAATTTGTAAATGTAAAAGATTTGCAATTTAAATACAATTGATTAATTTTGTAATGCTTGTTTGGCTGTCGATTGCCGGGGAGTGATGAGTGTGCGCAATCGGTTGTATGGACCTGGTCCATAGGCGTAGCCAGGGGGTGTTAAGGGGCCGTGTCACCCCAATTTTGTGGCATATCCAGTCATTTTGTGCTTAGAGAAATGGCGTCCCAAATAAAAATATTGTTGCTCGCCTAAAGCCAAAAAAATTGTGCTGGCCACGCCACTGACCTGGTTTTCTGTCTTTGGCCGAAAACGGAACTCTCAAATGCTTGGATTCAATGGTTCCACTGGCACCCTTCGGGAATGGCCTATTTTAGTGCCCCAAATCCTAAGTTCAAGTGATGTTCCATTTATTTTCCACCCCCAAACGCTACACTTTAAGCACGTATCCACTCTTTGGGGGACCTGTGATAACACGGCACTAAATTCAAGGCAGGCCACTGCTCTTAAATATTTTCCTTAGTGAGTTAAACTTCATCCAGATGCAAATAGGTCTTTTTAAATTTGTGTGTTGTGCAATCGTCACGAACACTGACCGTGTTTTACATTTTGTGAAACAAAAATTGAAAGAAACTTGGTCAGACTCGCCGTTTAGGCCGATTTCGTGGGTTAAGCGTACCTCCTGCGCATGACAAGCCGATGAGGTTAATAGGTTGTATGAAGCTAAGCTTTCTAAAAATCTTTCATATTATGGTAAGATCTGGTTCGATCATATTAGCTCCCTATCCAACCCTGGATGAGTGTTTTGAGATGGCGACGGGTCAGGTCTGTTCCGGTAAATTTATTCGTCCCCTTGAAATGTGAAACAACTTCGCATGTTTTTAAATAAGTTGATTCGCAGTAGTAAGCGTTCCTTCCATAAGTTTTGATACTTGGCGTGCGGCCAAGATAGCTTGGCGGCCTTAGGCATTTACTAGGGAACAAGCTCATATACTAGTTTATTTTGAGTTGTGCCCTTGTAAAAGTTTGATGAAGGCATTAGGTTTATACAGCAACTGCAACAATGTTTCAGATTTGCGGGCATTGCTGTTTTCATCGATCATCAACTTGCAGGTTTTGACTTGCAAGCTACTTAAAAGTACCCTTCTCTTGAAACGTGACGTGGGGAACTTTGCCAGGAATGCGTGCGGCTCAGTTTTGGATTGCTTTTGGACTAACAGTCACGCGAGTTATATTTTAGATTTAGGGAGTGAAAAGCATTTCTTGAATAGAACCGAACAAGTGGATGTTGTTTGGAGGTGTACATTTGAAACTCGTTTACTTCAATTGACCCAAATGTTTATAATCTGCTGTGTAGTTGCGATCAGATTCGGATTGTAAGCTCGTGATTGCATATGCGTAATAAAGGGTGTGCGAAATTTATTCGCAATTTTCGTCAGCTATTTTTTACGAAAAGTTATCCAGTGAAGCAATTTTAAATGTCCTGTATGCAGTAAAAGTCAGATAAATCCACAGGTTTGGCATTATGCGTGCATGATTTGCGAAATTTAGGGGTAAAGACTACATGTGACGCTGGGGGCGAAGTAATTATAACTTCTTTTACCACCTAACAACTAAAGATGTTTTTGAAAATTTCGAGGGGCCAATTGCCCGGTTGCCCCCTGGTTGGGGGCCTGTGTGACGTATTTTCATTTACCCACCATGAAATGGTTAGGGCCTTGGATACAGAAAATCGATGCGTTTACATCAGCTAGTTTAAAATACTGACGCACGCGGTTTAATATTTATAATGTAAAGAAGCCATGCAAAGTATGCAAATAATTTGTAATAATTAAACTGCAAGTTGAGATCAGAGCGTTTCTGTTGCCGGTGTTAAAATAATTGCTAGTTCTTCTGGCAGTTTCTTTGCTAATGAAGCTGCATTAAACCTAATCCAACTTCTTTTCTCCTCAGCTGGAATTTAACATTTTAAGGCAAAAATCGGATGTATATTTTTTGCGAACATTTTGATTTTTTTTCAAAAGCAAAAAGTCGATACAGTGATACGACGATTAACGCAATGGCATGACGATTTGATAACACGAAGGAAAGAACTGTTCAGAGATCAGTGGGACGATTACGAACTCTTTCCGAAATAATTATAATGTTGCCGAATTTATTAGTAAATCATGTTACACCCAGGTTTATGATCAATCGATTCGACACATTTTTTCCATTACTTTTGATAAGCGCATTGTTTTTAAATAGTTTTTTCCCCAAAATACGAAAAGTTTTGCTCAGGATAACTTCCATGATGTCGCAAAGCACACTCAACTCAAAACAATCTTGCGGTAAAAATTTTGGCTAAACAGGAGAAAAATAAAGAAAAAACATCTGAAAAACAAACCAAATTTGTAAAATTTAGATTTTTACAATATTGCCTTTTGGCGTAAGCAGCATAACCAAAACATGAATACCAGGAAAACATGAAAGGGGATGGTTTTCACTTGTTTTCAAATCCTACTCTGCATTTTGCCGCGTGCTTCCTTTCATTTGCAACTAAAATACAGTAAGTATGATTTTTAAGGATGCACCAAGAAGTTCGAGACTTAAAAGGTGCGGCTGACTTCCAATAAGGCAGTCCTTCAAACCTTCAACAAACTGCTGCGTGATGCACTTTCAAGATACGCTTTTATAAATAAATTATTTTAGCAACAAGGATGGCTCGCCATGTTTATGATTTGGTATCTTTCTGGACTCTAATTTTGCTCTGGAAGTGTTCGCAACCAAACATTTGTACTTAAAAAGGTTCTTCCACCTTTTTCCAACACGACAAAAAAGCTTTGGACGAGTTTTTCCAAATTTAATTGAAAATAACATTTTGAAATTACTGTGTAAGAAAAGCAGGTACATATCTGTCTCGCAACGGTATATAGCAGGGGTGGCCAAACTGCGGCTCGCGAGCCGCATGCGGCTTTTCGAACTTTTGCATGCGGCTTTTTGAGCTTTCCGAAAATTTGTATATTTGTTTTTTATTTTGTATTTCTATTGCAAAGGGTAAAAATATTGTATAAGTGGTACTGTGGTAGCTAGCGTGTGCCGTACAGTATTAATTTTGCAAGTCGTTCCAAAAAGAATTATGATTGTCACAGAAGCGTAGATATCAAATAAATTCGAGTTTCCAAATTTTTACATTGCTCTTTGTAACTAGGGTTATACGATATGCGGCTCATACATAGAGCAGGTTTGGCCACCCCTGGTATATAGGTTTTGTTGTTTATTTATTTTCTGTTGAAACTTACAGCAAGCACATGAAATTGGCTTTTATAACAATGAGTTAGATGCTTAACATATTGTTTCATTCAAGAGCTCTGATTTTTCGTTGGTGCAACTTTAAATGATTGAGGACATTGGTAAAGCAGAACAGCACGTCACAATGTACCAGCGTCAGGTAAAACGCATTTATTGCTCCCAGTAGCTGTGCAGCATATAGAATCCGAGCAAACCTGAATGCTGATCAAATATGGATTTACTGCAAATAAAATAAAAGAAATCCTATTCCGGAAAATCTGAGCTTTAAGAAAATAGCTGCGTTTACCCAGGGGCGTGACGTAGGGGTAAGGGGACAATACTCCGGGCGCCGAATCACTGCGGGGGTCGCCGAAAAGTCCCAACAATGTCAAAGGTACTTTCTTCAATACAATACATTTGCTTCCGAAAGAACTCAGGTTCGAACATGGGGGCGCCAAACTTGCTTCTTGCCCCGGGCGGATTTAACAACCTCGTTACGCCCCTGCGTTTACCTAAAGCGTTTGCCCAGTTGCGCCGCTATCATCTGCTAACGCTTGCGGTGTTCTGGAAGGTTTGCAGTATACTTGCATATTCACGCCGGCAAGCAAACCTGGAAGTTTGCACTATAGGAAATCCGGAAAACAAAAAACATAATTGTACTGTAGGTTAAATGAAAACTGCGGGGGCGAATGATAGAAAGTTGTTTTCAAATCTAAGCTTGTGACAGAAACCATCTTGAACTACCAACCAACGAGACTACTATCTTTAATTTACTTTAGCAACAAAGCAATGTTTGCGACGGCGGTCATTCTGAAGGTATTTAGTAATCAGTGCACACTTGCCTCAACAAGAACACTTATTACAATAGTCACCATAAGCTGCCTGACTGACTTACCCGTTGCGAACAGCGCATCTCTGCAATTTAATCTAATTAGAAATTATGCTAGTGCAGCCCAAATTTGTGGTGACTTATTCAAGTGTTTCGAAGGTTAGAAGCAAGTTTCGAATCTCCATACAGGGAGTGTAACGCCTCAATCTGGGGCTATACGTTCAAAGCAAATATGATTTCTTCACAGTTTTTGTTATTGCCCGCTGCTTCTAAATTGATAGAAATCTGGTACAGTACCGTGATTCGCAATACTATTAAGTACAAAAAAAGCAGGAAATGGTTAAGAAAATACAACACACGCTAAAAATTGAAAAAGTGAGGAGACAAATAATAAAGAGCCAACAGGCAAAATAATGTTCGACTTATTTGGTCTATATATGAACTTGCAGTTCGTTGCTTTTTGGCAGCAATTGTTTTTCACTGCAGTAACAAGATAGTTGGAATCGTTTACAACTGTCGCTGTTGTATTTCTAACAGAAGTTGTTTTTTGTGGTTCTTCTGGTCTTCTGACAGTCTGTAAACAAAGGCAGTGATTGATAAAAACTATTATTTAAACAATGTCGGCCAAAAGTTATCTGAGAAATGGAATCTGTTTTATGAACTGTTGAAATCGGAAAACACCGGCAAGTTGCAATTTGAATCATAAGAAACAAATGGTACCATGCAAAATTAGAAATAAAACATCTAAAAAACAAAAGAGGGAAACCAATAAAATGTGAGAATTTAGTTTGCGCGAGAGTCCATCAGCTGATATAGCTTTTGCTTTGTTTATGTATTTAGATATGTCAGATTATAATACTATCGTTTCTCACATTTTCCAAACTAAGATCAACTTCAGTAATTATCCCATTTGATTTCCGCTATAACCAACTCATAATTAAATTGCGTAACATGGACGTCGAAAGGGGTGCAGGGGGGCTAGATTTTGAAATTTGATATTTTCCGATTAACTTTTTAGTAAACAATGTTTTGAGCTGGCAAAATAAACTTATCACTGTTGGCCACTCTGCACAATTGCTTTTGACCACCACCTGGAAAAATTCACTGTTGGCCTCCTGGAAAAAATCCTTCCGACCGCCATACTGCGTAATGCACATCATGGCCACTATTACAGTTTCTTACATGGGCCTCTGGAGACCTGTTCGAGTAGAGTCTCTGTGACGTGTTAAGGTTCCCGAAATCTTTTTCATACAAATATTGGAAAGTTAAAAAAAGATCAGCCCAAGGCCAATCGGCCTATCGACATGTTGCCATCGACGAGAAGCTTATGTTTTGGTCATTTCACTGTCAAAATTGATGCCAAAATAAAAGGTACGGCAATTCGAAGGTAGACTATCTGCAGAGAGTCCCTTATTCGAAGCGTGCATTATTAAAAGGTAACATAATTAATAACAAGAGTTTTTAGCAAATGTTTTTTAGGTTCTACAAACTGCAACGTACGTAAGTTCGCCGGAAAGTTTTACGTCAAAAATCATTCGTCAAACGGAATGTCGTCACGTCAGAAAGAGCTTTCACTGTGGTTTGCGCAAGTTCAGAGAGTTCAAAACAACGTCTCAGTGTCCGCGCATCGATTGATTTGGAGAAAAGTTGCGACGTTTGAAATGAAACCTACTCCTACGTGCTTCACGAAAATCTGCTGATTGCCCAGCCCCACCTCTACACTCCACACACCACCGTAAAGTTGCCGTTGAAAACAATACATTATACGGCAATGTTGTTCTGGGTTCTACAGTAAATTGACAGAAACCTTTGTATCCTTTTCTCCATTCAGGTAGTATTGGAGTGATAATCGGATGCGACCTTCGAACAAATATTGTACATGAGCCTACGGCACGTTTTTATTGACAACTCAAAAGATATGTAGCTATAGAAAACGAGCCTGTGAACAAATGTCTTTGTGGAGGTCTGTGTAAAAAGGTTAACTTGGGAGAACGCCACAGATGCATATTACACCACGGAAGTAGCCAACAACCTATTTTACGCATCTTTACATTCTACGCTGCAGCGAGTTCATGAGATGAAAACGACGGTGCATTGGTACTGCAAATTAGGTTTTGGAAATATAAATCACTCAGGTTATTGTTTAGCAAAGCATCTTGATGTAAAGAAGCTCATGTGGTTTCAATTAAGATAACGAAACCAAGAATTCATGTGACTTGAACAATGAATACGACGTTAACCCTAGACTTACCATTCTGTACGTCCCGGTTTGGCCGGAACTGTCCCGGTTTAAACGTCTGTCCCGGTGTCCCGTCCCGATTAGCAAAATGTCTCGGAATTTCACTTCAGTGAAATTTTCACAGTGAACTCCAGCCTGATGATGCATTGTTATGAAATAATTCCGCTCAATGGCCATTTGTAAAATTGGGGGCTTATTGTTACGTCAATAAGACTAAATTTAATCTAAGTACAATACTTTACATGTGTTCAATCGTAAAGCAAATAAATAAGGTATAAAATTTGCCAAGCTCAGGCCTTCGGCCGCTCGTCAGTTTATTTCATTCATGGTTTTGAATTTGTCCCGGTTTAAGAAATTATGTTAAGTCTAGTGAACCCTTCACTAAGACCAAACGAATCTCAGCTTCTGTCATGAGCTTTCTATCATAGCAGTTGAAACTGAAACTGCCAAGAGGAACATATCCAGTGGCGGTTATTTGGCTGCTGCCGATAGTCCAACCATGGTTGCCAAATATTTTCCGTAGCTTATGGCCAAAATCTTAATAAAAATTGCCAAAATGGTTGTTTTTGGAAAAGGTCATGGCTAAAAATACAAAACGGTTTAACTCTAGTAATTGATATAATCATAGTGTACTCAAATGCCGAAAATATCTGATTTTGCCAAAGCAAGTTTTGACCCTAAAAGAGCAATTATTGCCATGAACTTAAAATTGTTGCTGTAAATTGTCTTTGTTATCTTAGTAAAGCTTACAACCATACAATTTAACACTATTGTAGATAAAGCTTCAAATCTGATCCATTCGTGTTAATCAGTTTGAAATTAATTTTTCAATCCAACGACAATGCTAGAATTCTCTTGATCTTGTGTTCCAAATTACGACAAAAAGATGAAATCGATGAACTGCATTAAGTTGATGATCATAATCACATGCTGAAAACTATTGTGAAGTCCACGTTTATGAACAAAAGGTTGGAACACTTGAGAGCAAACACTGAGTCATATGACAGGTCCGACTGAAACACTTGTACAAAATCTACTGACTGCAAGGGCTAAATAATTACTGCACACTTAAAACAATACAAAGTTGACTTATCATGGTCAGTAGCGGACACAGGCTAATTTGGTGGGGGAGTGTGCGATATCGATTTGCAATGAACCCAATGCTTCACAGGACCATATTGCGTATAGCAATCACTTTCGCACAAGTACATTTACGAGGAAACAAGTCTAAGCTTGGTTTAGTTTAGTTAGAAGCACGAGCGATACAACTGATCAAACTTAACACTGCACCGCTACGGAACCAACACGCAATGTGCCACATAACAAGGATCTGATGACGTAGCCACCGTCGGCGCAGGTACATCGAAGACTGGAGATAAACAGCTCACGTGACGACATAATACTGTTGCAACCTCTCCGGTGGTGCTGCGTTAAATGTGTGACTCACCATGAACGGGATGTGCCTGAAGAACAACACCATACATATATGTGGCGCGAACAAGCTATAAAAGAGTGATTGTGGCGTGGAAGCTCTGCCGATATTAACTTGTGAACGATTGAACGTAACGACCAGCGTCCGCGGAGAGTGATCATGGCATGTGAACTCTATTGTTGCTTGCTGCCAAAGTGTGAAGCTTTGCGCACATGCCGCTCGGGATTTCCGATCGCAACAATACTTATTCTCATTGTAGGTTACGTTTGTTACAGCACAATTACTGGTGGCAGGAGCCAGCATAGTGTTGTTTGACTTGTATGTTGCAGCAAGTGAGCGTTGTCACTTCAATGAGGTTTAGATCAGTGCTCTTCAAATGGGAAACCTTACAGTTTATAATTGCCGTTTGGAATAGTCCGCAACACTCATAGTAATTTGTGTATAATATTTGTTATTGCAGGTAATTTTGATGAAATATGAACAAGAAACGGGTTGATTCTACTTATTTTGCAACCGAAATTAAGATAACGGAAAGAAACAAACAATTCGTCATGAGTGAAAGCACGAAAGTAACAAAAAGCGAAAGCGAGAAAGCACGATCATTCATGAGCGCCCGCAGAAAACTTTCCAGGGGGGTCAACGTCGACATTTTGTTTGTCATTTTCAAATTGCCGACGTTCAGTGTTCCCTCTAAGATAATTTTGCGCTGAGCAAATATTTGTTTTAGTGAGCATGATTATTTTAGGGCTGAGTAAGTGGAGTTTTCAATGAATTACAAACTTTGTGAATTGTATAATAAATATACAATCTTATCAAAATACGAACAAAATAACATTTCATTCAAATAGCTTCTTGCTTGCATGCTTTTCCATTGCTTTGGAATGTTGCAAGTACGCGAGAATGAGATTTCACTGCGCAACAGTTCTGGTGGTCCTGAGTATTTGCGCCCCTTAGAGGGAACATTGCTGACGATGCAATGCAAATGGACGTTAACAAATCG
>Ga0210059_1014842_pt1 | contig 11455 bp, 6 predicted proteins | sample Ectturendosymbi2_FD_188042 | JGI IMG/M metagenome (GOLD analysis project Ga0210059, IMG submission 188042) | Ecteinascidia turbinata endosymbiont from Florida, USA - Sample 2 (SPAdes) (version 2) | ecosystem: Host-associated > Tunicates > Ascidians > Unclassified | place: Key West, Florida... | reverse complement strand
GCTAGAAAGTTAATCAAAGGCTCAACAGACTTGGATTCTAGCCTAGCTTCTAATGAAAACTTCAGCGAAACACTTCTGTCTAGTGGTTGGGCTCTAGGCCAGATAACATCCATGGGCCAAAATGGCCAAAAACCTACCTCACTTATGACGTCACTCAAAAAAAAAAAAAACCCAAACCAAAAATTTTTTCATTGGAGACTCAAAGACTTGCCCAGTCTTTTGAGGGTTTGAACAGCTCTCTAGCACAATCACTTGAGGAGCTATGCAGTTGGTAAGGCAACCGAAAACCGCTGGTTTTAGGCCAATTTCAAAGTATGAATATATCATTCCCTGGCAGCCAAGGTGTTAACTGCAGTAAAAAATGGGAGCCAGTAGCAATCCACATGCTACAAGTATTTCTTCCACTAGCATTCCAAAAGTCACCATGCAAATTAGTAAATAGAGAACATGTGAAATACTTGAACAAGAGAATGAAATGATGGAAACATGGAAAGCTACAAGAACTTATCTCGGTGTGTGAAGCTATTCAAACAAGACTCACAAAGATCAGTTAAAAACAAAGAAACAATCAGACCGGAAAGCTTTCCTTAGACTAATGCTGCAAGGACAAGTGAAAAAGGCACTTAAATTTTGGGATACTGCCAATGGTATTGATGGAAAATACAACATTATTGGAGAATCACAAACAAGCTGCAAGAAAAGCATCCAAAAGCAGTAAATAAAACAATCTGCCATGATTTGTATCCCTGAAACAAAGAGAAGATGTGATCTTTGAAACATAACTCAAGATGAAATTACATCTAGTGCAAAAAGCTCATCGGGATCTTACATGAAAACTTGGAAAAAAACGATGTGTTCGAAATCTTGTGGTTCTTCTTCACAGAAACTAGCCAACGAAATAGCTACCCTTGCCAGATATTTGGCGACATACACTATTCCACACCATTACATATCTACTCTCATCAGTCATCACATGCACACTTGTCCCAATAAAGAAAAAAGATAATGGCATTAGGCCGTTAGGTGTTGGGAAAGGCCAATGACGAATCATTGGTAAAGGCAGTCGCTCCAAAACCCCCTATGGATTTTCTAATTTGAAACCTTATTTGACCACCTCCTGCAACGTGACAGTAACGCACGAGAATGCATTAGGCTTGGAAGAAACATAGTAAGTGCAAAAGGTAAGTACCTAAAACCTAACCCTAACCATAGCCCTAACCTAGCACTAAGCTAACACTAACCCCTAAAGCAAAAGTTTAAAAAGTTTTGAAAAAAGTAAAGAAAAACCGAGCCCACGAATTGGAACGTGCAAGCAGTCACTATTACGAAAACGCAAGGTGCCAAGATGAGAGGCGAACCCACAACCATTGGCATTGGCAGACTTGAGCTGTAACCGTTATGCTACCAGTTCAACGCCGTTTAAGTGACAAACTGACCGCTTTATTCTAACCGCATCATGCGAGGCAGTACAGTGGAACAAGTTTTGAAATAAGAAGATCCATCTGCGGTTCTGTAGCCACTTCCTTGGTAAAACAATCACAGGATTATTAAAAGGAAGACATCATTCATACAGTGGCAACACTACAAATCTGTGCCGTCTTAGAATCAGGCATAGAAGCAGCAATAAACTCTGTAAGGAAAAGTTTCCAAGATGAAAACAGTGAATGCCTTTGTATTAGTTGATGCAGAAAATACATTCAACAAACTGCATCAGAAAATACATTGATGCAGAACATACATTCAGAAAAGTCAGTCTAGAAAACATCAAAAATTACGTCTACCCATATACACTTACTTACACATTAGCTACAACACTCCTGCCACGCTTATGGAAAAAAATGGGTTCCACATACTGTCAGTGGAAGGTGTGGCACAAGGTGATGATGCAGCAATGGCAATGTATGCTATCTCAGAGCAGTAATTGGGACAGAGTCATTTAGGGAACCTTATAAGAAGATTGACGGTTGGATAAAAGACCTTCAGCTGCTCTTCAAATATGCACGGGATGATCCCCAGGCAGCATATTCAGCATTTGTCAATTAACCAGAGTAAGGGTTAGCAGCGTCAGTACCTCCAGCTTAGGGTTGTACCTATTCGGTTATACATAATGATTTTTGAAAATAATATTCACTAATATATATATATAAATATTTCGAAATAAATATTCTGTAAATGCATTTTCTCTTCTATTGCCAACCCTAAATGTATCCCTCCGGATAGGCAAATGGACCCTTGAGGGTACATGAACCCCAGGTTGGGAACCTCTGTTCTAAATCAACTCCCTATGCTGGAGGTACAAACAGTTGCTTTCTAAAGCAATCCCTACACTGGAGATACAAACAGTGTATAAAGAGATGCTTTCTAAATGAACCCCTACGCTGGAGGTACAAACAGTGACTTTCTAAAGGCATCCCTATGCTGGAGATACAAACAGTTGCTTTCTGAAGGCATCCCTACGCTGAAGGTACAAAAAGTTGCTTTGTAAATCAACTCCCTATGCTGGAGGCACAGTTGCATTCCTAAGCCACCCCTACACTGCAGGTACAAACAGTTGCTTTATAAATCAACTCCCAATGCTGGAGGAACAAACAGTTGCTTTCCATATCAACTCCCTACGCTGGAGGTACAAACAGTAGCCTTCGTTCTGAATCAACACCTATGCTGGTGGTACATCATAGGCAGATCCAAGAGGGAGGCTCAGGAGGCTGAAGAGCCCTAAATTTTTTCAGATACGTTTTTTCATTGACGGTTCCTGACACAGAAACATCCATTGGGGTGATTTTTTGTATAGCCTTTAATAAATTTCTTGCACAGGGGTAGGGACGAAAATATTAAATGCAAAGCTTATTTTACTGAATTTGGCCAGTCCTAATATGTTTATTTCACTATAAATGAAACTTCTAATAAACAAGTTTTTATATAAAAATTATGGTCCCAATGTTATATACGCAAGTGTTTGCATAAAGCAGAGGTGGGGAACCTGCAGCCCTCGGGCCAAATGTGGCCCACGTGAACATTTGATATGGCCCGCATTAGAATCTTCACCACCGAGTAGAGAATACACAATCGCGTCAAAACGAAGCTCCATGACAAGCAGATACTTAGATATTATGTAAAGAGAATCCCTTATCCCCATTGTTAGATAAAGGTTGAATTTTTGGATTAAATAAATTGTTTTTGCGGCCCATGATAGTAAATAGGTTCCCCACCCCTGGCATAAAGTATTTACATTAGGCCTACATATACGTTATAAACCACATGTATATAGGCATAGCCAGGGGGGACCAGGGAGCCATGGCCTCTCTAAATTTTTAGAATATCTAGTCATTTTGTGCTTTAAGAGGCAGTATCTCAAGCAAAATATTGTTGTTCGCCTAAAATCAAACATTTTGCCCCACCTAAAATATTGGCCTGGCCATGCCACTATGCACATAAGTATTCAAAACTCTTGTTTCATTTGGGTAATATTGGGCCTCTTGTGGACAAAAGATGAATAAGCAGCAGACTCAGAACCGTCGCTAGAAAGTCTTCAACAAGGGAGCTAAGAGTTTGTGCAGGGGAGCTTGATATTGTAAAAATTGACAAAAACTCCACTGATTTATAGTTGTTCAATTTGGGGGCCTTGGAGCTCTGTTTAGAGAGTTAGCCCATGAAAGCCCTGCAGGACAACAGGACTGAGCAGACTGTGGACAAAAGTTGAATAAGCTGCAGAACATACTATTTTTTTCTACAAGCTTTTATGATTAAATGCAGCTCATCTTATTAGTTAAGCGAAGGCATTAAAATTACGCCACAGTGAACTTACAATGCAGTTAACTACAGGCTTTGTTAGAGCGCTCAGTGATAGCATAAATTTTAAAATTGTCAGCAAACCTATCCTTAAAACGTAAAATACATGTCAGGTAGGCTTAAAATAAAGTGCGCTAGATTAGCTGTAGGCTATGCTAAAGATGACTACTGATCAGCATCAGACATGCCAACAACAATTTTTAAACAAACGTTCAGCACAGCATGAAATCAGATGCTTTTTTATCAACCAATATCAGCATCAGTTTATTTGGGAACAACTATAAACAAACAACAAATCATGCCACAGAAAACAAACCACATTAGAACAGCGTTTATTTTGTTCCCAGGACATCTGAAACAACCATACAGTTTTCTAGTCAGATGCCATGATAAGTAACAGGGACAAAAAGAAAAAAAAGAGGGAAGCAAGTCTAGACTTAATAGTGCATTTCAATAAGGACATCCAACCTAGATAATGTTATTTAATTATTAAGTGTAGCATGTCATGCATTGCCAGAGCATGTCTGGAAAACAACATCTGCCCTTTCATAATACAAACTAATTTATTGGTAGTGTTTTGGAAGTAATCTTATATTTGTTTTTCAGATTTTCAATGATAATATGATTGCTCTTCTTGGTGTTTGTTTTAATTTAGTAACAAATAGGTGATAATTTGGTATTGAACGAATTGTTGGATCTATGGAAGACCATATTCCTATTCTTGTATATGCAAATGACTTTTGAGCTATTTTTAATCTAGTCCGAGGAATGGCATATTCAGTACTTGATTGTTGTCTTGTATGATACGAATGAATATCTTCAATTTTTTGTAAAAAGTTCTGTAAATTATTTGGGAACTAATCTAAATTTAATTTTATATATTAATTTACTGATTTCTAGTTTGAAGATTCGGTCTATAGTAAGTATTTGGGTATCTTTATATAATTTACATACGTTAGAGTTAAATTTGCTAAATGTCATAATTCTTAATAATTTATTGTGAATAATATTCAAGGTATTGAGTGTAGAAAAAGATGATGAACCCCAGCTGGTGATGGCATATCGAAGATGTGAATATACTATGCTATAATACACTGCTTTAAGGACCTGAATGGAATATAGTGCCTGAGTTTGCAAATTATACCTGACGCTTTAGAAACTTGCTTTTTAACCAGAGTTATGAGGTTTCCAAATTAATTAATCATCAATTATAACTCTAAGGTACTTGACACATTCAGTTCTTGAAAGCAAGTGGTTGTTAATTTGAACATTGAAATTTGTGTCTATGTATTCGTTTTGTTTTGTAAATAGCATGTACTGGTTTCACTGTAATTTAAAGATAATTTGTTGTACTTCAGCCAGTTATCCACACTTTCAAGTTCTTGATTTATTTTTGTTGTTAATTCATGCATTGAGTTTGCTGATAGTGAAAGAACCGTATCATCTGCAAAAAGAATGGTTTTAAAACTTGTGACTGGTGGTAAATCATTTACATACAACAAGAACAGAAGAGGCCTAATGTAGAGCCCTGTGGCACGCCACAAGTAAATATAGCCATTTCAGACCTACTATCATTAATTACTACATAGTGTGAACGGTTTTCTAAATCGTTTTTTAGTAATGATAGAGGTAAACCCTTTATCCCATATTGAATATATAGTTTATGAAGAAGTATATCATGATTGACTGCAGTGTTTTTTTTAAGGTGTTTTGAGGGACCAAAACGATCTCTCAAATTCCTCCAACGGTCTCTCAAAATATAACCAACTTTTGTAACAAAATATAACCAACTTTTACATACTTAGATGAAATATTTGCGGTCTCTTAAAATTTCCTTGCGGTCACCAAAGCGAAACCTTAAAAAAAACTCTGATTGACTGTATCAAAAGCTTTGGCAAGATCCATAAATATAGGACAAGTTACTAATCCTTTGCCTATATTTTGCGTAAGAAAATTTTGTAAATCATTAATGGCCAATTCTGTGGACAACCCTCTCTTGAAACCATATTGGCAGTCTGTCAAAAGTTTATTGTGTTCTAGGTAACTGTATAATCTATCATAAAGAAGTTTTTCAAACACTTTATTAATTGGAGGAAGCAAAGATATTAGTCTGTAGTTTGAGCACTTTTCATAGGAACCAGTTTTATGAATGGGAGTAATCTGAGCAGTCTTTAATATGTCAGGGTACACTCCACTTGAAATGCAGTTATTGAAAATATCAGACAAATATATAACAATAATAGAACTAGACATTTTAATAAATTTTATAGGAACATGCTCAAGCGGAATAGCTTTCTTACTATTGAAATTCTTGATGACATGTTCAATTTCACTTGGACATGTAGGCTGCAAGAAGGAATTATTTAAATTACACTGGAAAGATGGGGGAATTACTGTTGGTTGAGGGATTTTACTAGCAAGTATTTTTCTAACTACAGAAAAATAAGTATTGATTTTGTCTGCACTTTCTTTACTACTCTTTGTCAGTGTACCATCTTCATTTTGAACATCCTATAGTTAGGTGTACTTGTTTTTTATGCCCTTTATTCAATATGTTTTTTATTGTTTTCCACATTAAGGACGAATTGTTATTACTACTTGCGATCTGCTGCATATAACAATTTACCTTTGACTTTTCAATTAGGTGATTTAACTATTTCTATATTTTCGAAATTCAGTCCATTTAAGGTCGTCTTGAGCAGAATTTTTGTGTAAATTTGTATACAGTTTGTTTTTTGTCCTAATGATCGAAGCAATCCTTTTGTTAGCCATGGTTTGCTTTTAATACGTTCCTGTCATTTTGAATGAGTTTTTAGAGGGGCATGTTTATTTAGTACATTTTCAAATGAAGTTAGCAATGTACTTTTAAGCTAGAATTAACATCTTCATTACTTGGCATATTGCTAAGGGTTATTTGAAGTTCACTAAGAAAATTTTCAATACTAAATTGTTGCGTATCTCTAAAAGTCACCTTAGTTACCCTGTAGAAAGATTTAGACAGAGAAACAACACAAAATATGGGGTAATGTAGATATGTGCATTTCAACTTTTGAAAAGTTAGCATCTAGTCTTGAGCCATAGTATTGCCAGAGCTGTCTGCGACAACATTTGCCCTTTTCTTATATTCTCAACACAGACTCTGACATATTTAATTTGGAAAATGCTAACGAAAGTCAGGCCTCAATACCACCTAGTCTCATTAATGATGCTATGGCAGAAAATGATGTCATTGACACTATTTCCTGTCAGTATTACAACTCCGGCCACTTCATTGAATACACTAAACAACTGACTACGAAAGATTTGTTTATGGTGCATTGTAATGTAAGAAGTCCAAATAAAAATTTATGCGATTTGCAGTAATACTTATCTGAACTATATTATGAACCTGATATCATTGCTATTTATGAAATTAGAATAAATAGCACAAACTCCCATCCACCTGATCATCAAATGCATGGATACACTTTTTTCCACTGTGACTCAACAACAAAAGCAGGTAGAGTGGGCGCTTATATTAAAAACACAATAGACACTAAACACATTCATGACTTATCGAAATCTTTTGATGGTTGTGAATCCCTTTGGATTGAAGTTGGCCTCAACAAAGAAAATGACACCCCCATAATGACATGAGTGTCTTCCAAGAAAGCATTATGGAAACCCTTCATAAATTGACTGTTAATAAAAAAATATATATACGTTATGGGAGATTTTAACATTGATCTGTTGAAGTCATCTCATAATCATTTTTTAGATTTTGTAAATCTTACAAACTGTTTTGGATTAAGAAACCTTGTAAATAAACCAACTAGAGTAACAAAAGAAACTCACTTTATTAGATCATATATATACAAATGACTCTAAGTATAGAATGAACTCAGGCATGTGATTGTGTCTCTGGGATATAAGTGATCACAACGTACTACATCCCTACGCTGGTGGTACAACTACAACCCTGCGCTAGCGGTACTGACGCTGCCGACAAGTCCTCACAGAATACTGTATGCTCCAGATGGACCCATTTCTAAAGAACAGTACTGGACACGAGTGATTTATTGGTACCACTGGAAAACACCATCACAGACCAGTGAATTCCCGCTTACAGGATGGGAGACATGGTACGTCGTATTACGACGTAGACATGGTACGTCGTATTACGACGTAGACATGGTACGTCGTATTACGACGTAGACATGGTACGTCGTATTACGTCGTAACCGCCACCAAATAACAGAGGTGCCAATGCCAAATAACAGAGGTACCAAACAGCAGGGGTGCCAGAGAGCAGACGTGGAAAAAAATACTAGTTCAAGCCAGAGGTGGCCGGAGTCACTTTTTCAGACACCGACTCCGCTCCTGTTTCAAAATTTTTGAGTCCGTGTCCGGCTATTCTTCAAATTTGAGAATCCGACTCCTGTTCAGACTCCGGCTACAATCATCGTTCCAACCGTAATTTACCCATGTTCTTACCTAAGAAATGGCCACACAGACTCCTGCCAATGCCGAAATGGAAAAGTGACTGCGGATCCAGGACCGGTTTTTCACAAATTTTTGACTCCGGATCCGGGTCCGAAAGAAAAACGCAGAATCCTGCGGGAGTCGACTCCGCCGGTTCTAAATCTGGTTCAAGCATGCAACAAAAATAATGAGGACAAATGGACACAGCGCACAGCACTAAGCACAATATACAAAACAAAGATTAATAGTGAAACATTTAGGTGGTATTGCAGCACACATCCAAAGTGCGAAATAAATGAAACAGATTAACACAAGCGCAAAATAGAAGAGGTATTTTACAAGTCAGCACATGGAAAGTGACAAATAAAAGAGGTATTGCAAAACAAGCGCCAAACATAAGACGTTTTTCATAGTAACACATCACAAGTGGCAAACGAAAGAAGTGATTGAGCACAAAGCACCAAATAAAAAAGGTGTTTCGCAATGCAGCTCATGAGCAGTGTGGAATGAAAGACGTAGTTCAAAACAAACAAGCGCCAAATATAAGAGTTTTTGCAATGCAGCACATCGGCAGTGCCAAACAAAAGTGGCAGTTCACCACAAGCGCAAAATACAAGAGGTCTTTTGCAATGCAGCTCATCGGCAGTGCGGAATCAAAGACTAAGTTCAACACCAGCGCCAAATATAATAGGTTTTCAATATGCAGCACATCGGCAGTGGAGAATGAAAGACAAAGTTGAACACAAGCGCCAAATATAAGGGGTTTTATGCAATTCAGCACATCTACATTGTCAATTCAAAACGTAGTTCAACACCAAATATAAGAGGTGTGTTGCAATACAGCTCATCAGCAGTGCCATATCAAAGACCAAGTTCAACACAAGCGCCAAATATAAGAGGTGCTCTGCAATGCAGCATGTCAAAATGCTAAATGAAAAACGTAGTCAACACAAGCGCCAAATATAAGAGGTATAAATATGAAAGGTGTTTTGCAACACAGCACATTAGCAGTGCCAAATAAGAGAAGTAGTTCAAGACAAGCGCCAAATATAAGAGGTGTTTTAAAATGCAGCACATTCACATTGTCAATCAAAGACGTAGTTCAACACAAGGGCCAAATATAAGAGGTGCTCTGCAATGCAGCACATCGAAAATGCGAAATGGAAAACGTAGTTCAACACAAGCGCCAAATATAAGAGGTATTTTACAATGCAGCACATCCACGTTGTCAATTGTCGTAGTTTAACACCAGCGCCAAATATAAGAGGTTTTTTGCAACACAACACATTAGCAGTGTCAAATGAGAGAAGTAGTTCTAGACAAGCGCCAAATATAAGAGGTGTTTTACAATCCAGCACATTCACATTGTCAATTAAAGACGTAGTGCAACACAAGGGCCAGATATAAGAGGTGTGCTCTGCAATGCAGCACATCGAAAATGCGAAATGAAAAATGTATTTCAACACAAGCGCCAAATATAAGAGGTATTTTACAATGCAGCACATCCACGTTGTCAATTAATGTCGTAGTTCAACACTAGCGCCAAATATAAGAGGTGTTTTGCGACACAGCACATGGAAAGTGCCAAATGAGAGTAGTTCAAGACAAGCGCCAAATATAAGAGGTGTTTTACAATGCAGTACATTCACATTGTCAATCAAAGACGTAATTCAACACAAGGGTCAAATATAAGAGGTGCTCTGCAATGCAGCACATCGAAAATGCGAAATGAAAAACGTAGTTCACCACTGGTACACGAAAAACGGAAGTGCTGAATAGCCTTATAATAAATATCACGGCCAAAGCAAACGATACAACTGACATCTTGCAAACGTTTCGATAACTACTGTTATCATCCTCAGTGCATAGCAAAAGGATTAAAACCCGGTATGCATTTCCACCACGCGGACAGTTACAGGTTGAAGCAATGGTGTGGCTAGTTTGGATCAACGTATCGCGCATGCAGCATTTGAACTTTTAAATGTTTCGTACTTTCGGTTAAGCAACGCCACAAAATTTTCGTGTTTCGTTTATTTTGAACCATTGAAAACTTTCCACTAATCTTTATGCCACGGGTCGATTATTGTTACTGAAAACTTACAAAACAGAAGTGAATGCTTGCTGCTTCAGTTGTGGCTGGTTTGTGTTTTCGCAAAAATGATACATAGTACGTTGGCGATACGTTTCACGAGTTTTTTATCGATCCTAGACCTGTGACATTGTATACAGTTTTTGAAAAGATGGTTCAACACAACGAGCAGGTGTCGTAGAGGTGTAGTTAGTTGTCGACGTGCGCAGTTCTCAATGTCATCTGACGCTGAAACATTCCCAGTTTTTGAAAAAAAAAGTTTAACATACGACAGTCTAAGACAGTGGTTCCCAACCAGTGGGTCGCGGAGGATTGTTTGTGGGATTGCGAACAGCAGCCTCAATAGTTTGCTGAAGTCTCGAATTTTTAGAACTTCGTATATCAACTTTGGTACACGAAAAGCGGAAGTGCTAAATAGCCTTATAATAAATACTACGGCCAAAGCAAACGATGTCAGTTGTATCGTTTGCTTTGGCCGTAGTATTTATTATTCGTATATCAACATTTTGTTACATCAGCAAAACCGAAACACGGACAGATCTTTGTGAAGTTCACATTATCTCCATCATAATTCCTATTTGATTTCACCTATACAGCTTAAGTCAACCTGATTGTAGAATAGAGCCTGCGCGGAGTGGGTTAACCGGCGTGGGTTGCGGGTACCCGCATTTGCGGGACAGGTGCGGGAACCCGTACTGCTATGCACGCGGGGCGGGTGCAGGATGGGAAATTCTTTTTGCGGGCAAATGAATGTGGAGCCAAAGCACATGAACTTAATCAGCTCAAAAACCGCAAAACACGTGGATGTACTAAAGTTGTTTGCAAAGGCGCAGCCAGGGGGGGTGCTGAAGGGGCTCAAGCACCCCCCTTAGGGATCAGAATATTTATGGTTATTTCTTAGTTTTTCACCAACATTGTACTGAAGTCGAGATCGGGTGCATTGCAAAATGTTCTTTGGCAGTACCACAGGCGTAGCAACACATTCGTTATCAAACCAAGCGGTTACGAATTTTCGAGATTTGAGAAATATTGAAGCAGCTTTCTTCTTTCTTCATTCCTGCGTGTTTTGTGCTACCATATATAACAAGAGCTGGGTGCTGTCGCGCTCTGCCAGTG
>Ga0210059_1014841_pt1 | contig 11455 bp, 6 predicted proteins | sample Ectturendosymbi2_FD_188042 | JGI IMG/M metagenome (GOLD analysis project Ga0210059, IMG submission 188042) | Ecteinascidia turbinata endosymbiont from Florida, USA - Sample 2 (SPAdes) (version 2) | ecosystem: Host-associated > Tunicates > Ascidians > Unclassified | place: Key West, Florida... | reverse complement strand
GCGATCGATGCGTTTCGTTGTAAAAAGGAGGGGAAGTTGTTACAACCACTCCGCTGGCGTTGCGCTGAAATGCGCAGTTCACCATGAACGGGATGTGGGTGAAGAACAATACCATATATATGTGGCGTGAACAAGCAATAATAGAGTGATCGCAGCGTGTGAACTCTATTGTTACTTGCTGCCACAGTGCGAAGCTTTGCACTCATGCAACTCGGGTTTTCCGATCGCAACGATTCTAACCACATCAAAAATGTTTGTTGTGATGTGATTTCACAGATTTGTATGGCAGTGTATCTTTTGCCATCAATGGCAAAAGGTCTACTGGGACTACTTTGCTATGCATCCACCTGTGCGCAGACTCGACATTCAGTGTTGAGTTCGTATTACTAGTAGCAAGTTGAACGTAGTGAAGGTGTTAGTGTCTATACCTACTGTGTGAGTGTTCAGTAGATCTGCTCTCACAATCACACCTTTGATGGGAGTGCTTGTTTTGTACTTTTTCAAAAAGTTTTGGGTTTAGGTTTAAGCTAGGGTTAACGTTTAGGGTGCAAAGCAGGGGTTCCCAAACTTGTTCGAGCTGTTACCCAAATCAATGTAGCGATTATGTCTTAATTACCCTCAATATTTTGCAGTGATCGCTCATACCCCCCAAAGAATTACATATTACCCCCGTGAGTTAACTTACCCCCAGTTTGGGAACCACTGGTGTAAGGCTAGATTTAGGGTTTACATTTAAAGTTTAGTTTTAGGTTTAAGTTTTGGGGATAACTTTTGCGTTAAAGTTTTGGGTTTAGGTTTTGGATTTAGGGTTCGAGTTTAGGTTTCGGGTTTAGGTTTTGGGTTTATGCTTCAGGTTTAGGTTTTACGTTTTGGGTTCATGCTTAGTGTATTAGGTTATGTGACAGAGACTGTGCACTAATCCAAGTGTATCATCCTTGTCACTTGACCAATGCCATCAATCGGGTGTGGCTGTCGGTAGATGGCGCCACATGTAAATAAATGGTCACCGCTAGATGGTGCCCATGAGTAACAAGTCACTGTGATAGTCACCACAAGCGAATTATTGTAGTTCACTTATCCCAATATAATGATAGTGCAACCTAATAGTAGTAGAGTGAAGCCAGTGATGGATCTCTATTGCTGCTGGTTGCTTTCCTGTTAGTTAATGCCCCGAATTGCCATCTTTCTCTTGTGCTTGCCTCAGTAGTTCAAGGCGATCCAGTTAACTGCACCACGGGTTTGCCGAAATGCCAAAAGGCTAAGTCTATTTTGCCTCATGAGGCAAAATGAAGTGTATGACTTTTCATGGGCGGATCAGGACTGGATCCGACTGATGATTTTCAAAAATTTTGAGGATCATGAGTGGATCGAATTCAATTTTTGCGGATCAGGACTGGACTCGGAATGAAAAATTTCATAGTCCGCTCATCTCTGATATAAACATGGGTTTATTATGCGTCTTGCGCCAAAGATGCGGGCTTACTCAAGCATGGCCAGACACGCCTTCTGGTGACTTTCGAGTGTATACAAACACGGGTTTATTCCGGGTGATTCCTGTGCAATCAGTTGCTGTCATCAGCAGGTATTGTGTGGGGCTGGTTGTGGATTGGTTACGAAACCTCTCTTCCTGCAGAATTGGGTTAGGCTAGTGCAACTGACCTACTGAAATTTAATGTTTTTGGAAATTTACATTTGGAATATAAATATTTATGAGGTAGTACAACTACAAAAGAAGACTAGAAGTATTCCCGGTGACACTGACAGTGTTGTGTACCAACCTGAACCAGAACCCAGTAGATTTCTTTTGAGAAAAATAAGGTCCATTGTGGAGTTTTGCCGAAATTTTACATGGCATGACTTACATGACAAATTTTACATGTTTTTCTTTCCTTCTGCTTGAGTTTCTGTAGGACACATAAACGATAAAGCCTTGATATTTTATTTGCTAATTACTTATCAAATTCTGTAAACTCTGCCTCTTACTCATTTAACATAATAAAAAACAAGGTGATTTCTGCCACCAGAAGCTGAGAAGTGTTTGTGCTTAAATTGACCTTTTAAGCTAATAACTTACTAGCCTAAGCTAGCATGCAGGATTTGCCATTTTTACACTTAGTAGAGACTTCAACACGTAACTAGCATTGTCATTATTAGCCTACTTAGCTAAGTTAGCTATTCCAAGCTTTGTAAATTTTTGTGCTTTAACTGTATTTTTAATAATACACAGGGCTCCCACACGATATTAAAAGCATTGAAAAAGTATTTAATTGTGAAGTAGATCTTCAAGACCTTGAAATAGTATTGAATTTGGTAAAATGTATGTGAAGTATTAAAAAAGTATTGAAATTCTATTAGGAAAAACAATTCATTAAGTTTTTGATCAGAATTGTCTCTTACACAGATGAGTTTAAATCTGGAAGCAATAAAAATTCTTTCTGATTCAAAATGGATAGGATATGCCAGAGCAACTGACATGTATGCTTGTGCTCATTAAAGTGTAGAAGACACTTTAGGATACAAAGGTACAATGATTGTACTACTGTCAATAGATGGCCCATGAATATGTAAAATTGTGTATTATGATTACAATTTTTAAAAAATGAAGAGGTGTTGGTGGGCTATTCATATTTGCTCATTCAGTATTGACAAGGTACATTGAAACAGTATGGAAAATGGTTTTTGAAAATGTGCAGAAACCTTGATAATGGTTTTCTTAATTTTGCTAAAATTTTGATAAAATCAAATGTGTGTATTCATTCAACTAATCGAGTGGTTTTATTGACCATTGCATTTTCACTAATTCAAATAAAACTTACTAAGCAAGCAAACTTATTTCATAATAGACGTACAAAACTAAAATTATGTAAAGCTGAACTGTATCTGCGAATCAGAAAAAAAATTGTTACAAACAGAACAGACCAAAGACAAAAACAGAGCAATCAAAGGCAAGGGTACAGATATGTTAGATCAGGAGTAGGCAATTACTTTAGCTCGGGGATCACTTTGAGCAAGCCCCATTCAGCGGAGGGCCGTACCTTCTAATGGAAATAGAAGCAAGTATTGGTTAAGTTACTAAGTAGGAGGGAAGTTCAGATTTGGACATATTTTCTGAAAGCTTCCATGGGTCACTGAAAACGTTGTGGCGAGCCACATTTTGGCCCGCAGGCTGCTATTTGCCCAACCCTGTATTAGATCAAGTATATAATAATCATTTATATAATAAAACATCCATATCTCATGCAGATGTTATGTTAGCATGTGTTATGTGTTTGATTTAACATTTGTGCTTCTGTATTGCCGAATTACCATTTTTTCTGTCACTTGTTTTCTTTGGTTGCATTGGTTTTGTGCAAATTTTTTACTATACAATTATACATAACACAGATGATGGTGGGCATGCAGTGGGTGAAGAGTTGAGGTGTGTGTAGATCAGTGGTTCTCAAAGTGATCGATAGTGACCCCAGGGGTCGATTGGACCATTCAAAGGGCCGATAAATATTCACAGGGTTGAATGGGGTCACTGAATGGCCAAGGGGTCAGTGAATAACTACTGGGGTCTATTGGAGCAATGAAGCCTCCAATTCAAAATTATTGTTAATCTGGCAAAGAATGCAAATGGCGTTTTTCAACAAATCAAACAAAATTAAGAGGGCTGATCAAATCTCAGCTACAGTAGTTTAAAAGTAGCCTACATTCAATTCGACTAGCTTTTTAATAAATCATCCATTGTGATGACATTATAAAATTTTTTCTGTTTGTTACGTCATAAACAATATTGTTTACATCTATAGTTCCAAGCGTATTTTCGGATTGTGTATTATATCAGCGCTCTACAACCAGTGTGCACGGTGCACCACAATATGCGTAGGGTGCACCACTAAGAAAGGGTTCACGAAGGTGATCACAAACTGACACTAAACAGATAAATTTTACAAAACTTTCTGTTAGCAAAAATGAACCAATGACTTCGGGATTTAACCGAGACTTTGCAGATTGTAAAGTGTATTACACAAGCATCACACCACATCAAGCTAATTGTTGTATCTATAGATGATTATTTGTGGTTTATAAGCAAGAGACTGTGAGCCATTATCAATTGAATTATATAGCTGAGTTACTGAACTAGGGTACTTGATTATTTAGGCCAGCGTATTACAGACATGGGCGCAATTAGGTGATGGACATGGGGGACGTGTCAGTAAATAGGGTGCATGAGTTCGTCAAAACATCTTTAAGGGTGCACCGTAACGAAAAAGGTTGAAGAGCACTGTATTAAGCATTTCAAGTAAAAAGTACTCAAATTTATTTTGACATGTACTTTCCTTGCATTAGTAACTGTTGGGCTAGGCCACAGGGTCTATGGAAAATTGTATGCTTTAATTGGGGGTCAACGTGCAGAAAATTTTGAGAACTACTGGTGTAGATGAACAGGTGAGGCATGCACATGTGACATATGTGAGGGAAGTAATTGACAACAGAGGTTATAAAGCAGAAAGCAATACACTTGTAGTAACCATAACATTACAAAACAGCCATGTTCCAGAGACAAAAACAATGTTTATCCACAAAAATCATAAAGAAGTAATACAATTGCCCATGGACTATAATAGAGTACCACAGTTGCATTTATGTCCTACTGGGCACATGACGCAGCATCCAAAATGTGGCTAAGGGACAGAAGAATAGAATCAAAATTTTGCAAAATGTGCTAAGATCATTACACTGTGAGAAGTGATTATTTTTTGTTGGTAGAAATGGTCTTAAATGTTTTTGGGACTTGCTCTTTGACCATGTTGTGACAGGTTTGATTGTTTTCAACATTTTTTATAGTTCTTTAGGAAAAAACAACCAAATTAGAGCTCTGAATGGTGTGAATATTGCATGTGTTTATTAGAAGATTTCTTCATAAAGGATAACATCAGTGCTCAAATGTAGCAATAAATAACATGCAGTTAGCAGTACCACACATGGCTTAAATTGAACATCAGTAGCAACTAGCAACACTTAAATGTTAACTCTTAATATCTGCATGAGCCATTTAAATGGCTTGCAAGGGTATTATCAGTCGTAACTTGTGAATCGCTGTTCAAAGCTACATCAATATTTTAGACATTGTCATAAAAGTATAAGTGTAGTGCATCTATTACTGTATTATTTGCATATGTGTGGTGTCACTGTGATATGTATGACAAAGGAAAACCCGATTTAGACTGCTTCCATTAATAGCAGTGTTTTTCAAAACGCTTTGAAGCAAAAACTGTACATGTTGGAAAAAATAATTCTCCATAAAAAGTGGTGGTCGTATAAAATAAAGTTGGGCACGGATAAAACATGGAAATGGCAATTATCTGAAATAGGGACTGGAATTCCATTCATTTCATGCTTAATGACTTTATAAATTTAACTTGATTTTATTGTTTCAGCAATTTTTGATATTAATCTTTTCTCCTTGTCAACAATATTTTTCAAGATGCCCAAGTGCCCATCTTGTCAAAAAGAAGTTTACTTTGGTAGGTTTTGAATGTATTCTTGCACCAAACCTATGTTTTGAAGTTGTGAGCTCCATAACTTCGCGTAGTTTGTTTTTAGACTACAGTGGAAACCGCTTAATAGAGCACCCTCAGGAATAGCAAAACTTGCTCTAATAAACAGTTGCTCTTTTATCCGATGAGAACTTTTTGCAAAAAAAGAGGGTGTCGTTCACACCATGGTTTCACGAATAATCATATCAATATCAGGGTACTGTATTTTATTGGCATTGTGAGCACTGTACACTGAGCCATACCAATTTTGGCTGAATGTCTCAGATCTCTACGTAAGTAGGTCAAAATATGCAATTGACCTCATCATTCATAAAAATGACAAAGTTGAATCAATTGTTTTTTGACGCCTCCTCTATGAGCGTTTCCATGGAAGCAACCCATCAATAGAAAAATGCAAGATCTCAACAACTGAAAGAGCTAGAACAATTTTTTTTTTAAATGAACCAGAACCAACATGTTCCTATGCATTCAATACATTTTACTTGCATATTTTATATGGGTTTTGAGATACTTAAGATTTCTTGATTTTTTGTTGATTTTAGGCTAATTTTCTGGTTTTTGATGCTTACTAATACTTGCATGAAACTTATGTAGAGAAGCTAGAAAAAAATATTGTTGAACATTGTAATAAACAGTATAATGATCAACCAGAAGCTTAATGAGTGCATTTTGAAGCACACTGTCATGAAGTTTCTTTGTTATAAATCAACAAAAGACATCCTGTAGAAAATGTTTACATTAAACAATGTTATGCCTAGGAATACTATCACTGAAGCTGACTATTTTATCACTTACATAACAAACGAAAAAATAATGCCAATTTATACAAAATGAGATACCATTGCCAGGTTTTAGTTGATCTGAATAAATATGTAAACAAAAGCATTATAAACTAATCAGCACAGTGAGATGGTACATGAAAAACACAAGAGCTTAACCTTAAGTTTGTCAGGTGTATAATTAGTAAAAGTAATTGATAGGTTTCTCTCATATCTTTTTAGCTCTAGTTCCAAAAAAATCCAAGTCCTTCCCAATACTTAAGATTTTGCTTCGTCACTCTTTCACAAGATGTAGCAGTTTCATATAGTGTTTGCTGCAGCATACTGACAATGCTTAAATATTCCTGCTACTTTCTACTACTTGTAAATTTTCCCATGTTAGATGCTGTAAGCAGACCAAGGGCATGTTATGAAGTGCCATTGGTAGCATTTAGGTTCTTGAAGTTGTGAGCAGTAATATAACCACTATTTTGTCGTCAAGACATTAGGTCTGCTTTTCAAAAGCCATGGTCTATACTCAGGAGCTGAAGTAGTGTCCAGAAATATTTTCCAACAAGATCAACAAGCGAAAGATTCAATTGTCACTCAGGAGAAGCATCTGTTGGAGAAGAATTTCATAGCAAACTTGGCTTGGGGTGACACAGGAGCGCTTAGCCATTGTTCACTTTTCACTAAGGAGAACAGAGTCATTAAAAAAAGAAAAGGAGACTAAGTGTTGTGACAAGTACCAAAGGTGACTGTCATATTTCTCTATATAAACAATAATCATCCTGCAACGCCTTGTGATCTTTTTTAAGTATTTTGTACAGTTCCAGGTCTGAGTTTGGTGCGCTTGCTTTGTCTGTGCAGGTTTTGCAAATTTGGTACTTTTCAGAACACTTAGTCTTCTTGTCATTTTTGGTGACTCTGTTCCCCTGAGTGAAAAGTGAACAATGGCTAAGGCACTCCTGCGTCACCCCAAGCAAAGTACTAAAAATTGTTCTGCAACAGATACCTTTTCTGACTGACAAGTTTCACTTGTTGGAAAATATTCTTAGACACTACTTCAGCTCCTGAGTGTAGACCATGGCTTTTTAAAATCAGGCCTAGTGTCTTGCCAACAAAATAGTGGTTGTATTACTGCTCACAACTTTGTGAAGAACCTAAATGTTGCCACTGATGCTCCTGAGCATGCCCTTCCTCAATCTGCTAACAGCATTTAACACAGGAAAAGTTACACCAAGTAGAAAGTAACAGGAACATTTAAGGAGCATTGTCAGTATGCTACGGCAAACACTATATGAAACTGCTACAGCTTGTGAAAGAGTGACAAAGCAAAATCTTCAAAGTGTTAGGAAGCACTTGGATTTTTTATAAAACTAGAGCTAAGAAGATGAGAGAAACCTGACAATTACTTTCATTTGCTATACACCTGATAAACTTCTGAAAATGTACAACCGTTATTTTGTGTTTTTCCTAAGGTTAAGTCCTTGTGTATTTCATCTACCATCTCACTGTGCTGATTGGTCTGTAATGCTGTTGTTTACATATTTATTCAGATCAACTAAAACCTGGCGATGATATCTCATTTTGCATGATTTTGTCATGAGTTTTTTGTTTCTTATGTGAGTGATAAAATAGCTTCAGTGATAGTATTCCTACGCATAACGTTGCTCAATGCGAACATTTTCTACAGGATGTCTTTTGTTGATTAATAACGAAGAAACTTTATGTCTGTGTGCTTCAAAATGACCTCATTAAGCTTCTGGGTGATCATTACACTGTGGATTACAATGTTCAACAATATATTTTTTCTAAATTCTCTACTAAAGTTTCATACAAGTATTAGTAAGCATCAAAAATAAAAAACTTAGCCTAAACTCATCAAAAAATCAAGAATTGTTAAATATCTCAAAAGCCATATAAAATAAGGAAGTAAATTGTATTAAATGGATAGGAACATGTTGGTTCTGGTTCATTTTTTAAAAAATTTCTTGTTCTAGCTCTTTCAGTTGTTGATCTTGCATTTTTCTATTTTTTGGGTTGCTTCCACGGAAATACTCATAGAGGACGCATCGAACAACAATTGATTCAACGTTTTTTGTCATTTTTGTGAATGATGAGACCAACTGCATATTTTGACCAACTTACGTAGAGATCTGAGACATTCACCCAAAATTGGTGCGGCCTACTGTACACAGTATTGCGAAAAGAAAAGTTACTGTATTTTTGCAATATTTTTGTCATAATGTATTGCACAGTAGCTGTTGTGGTGGACACTGTTCACTCTTGCCCCTCTTTAGCACAAACGAACTGGTCGATTTTTGATTGTTTTATTTCATTTTTGGTTGCTTGGTCTACAGCATGATCAAGCTTAGACAGCAGTGACCACTCATCGACATTAAGAAAAAGCAGTCCTACACGTCTAACTGCTCTAATAAAGGGTATGCCTGCTCCAGTAAGCGAATAATTTATAGCAGGAAAAAGATATGATTGTTTTTTTCAGTCAAAACTGCACGAATAAGCAGTTTGCTGTATAAACCGATGCTCTATTAAGCGGTTTCCACTGTATTTACATTTCTCTTGTTGCTGCATACATGTGAATGTGATATGCTCCAGGTATTCCTTACAAGATTTCGATTAAAATGTTTCTGTCAAACATGAAGCAAACTCCACATGTGCACTGTCATAAGAGTAGCTTTCAATTTGACTATTATATCTGTAACGTTTTCCATTCTTCAAAAGTCAAAGGTATATCTTTACCAAGTTTGATGTTATTGAGCGAACTGCACCAAAATTGAACGTTTTCCTTCAACACTTAAATAAGAATGACTACTGCAGGATTACAATGTACCTAGATTTTTTCAAATGAATATTCGCCCGGCGGCCATGCAATTTATTCCTTATTATAGCTCAACCAATACAGTTAAATTCCAAAAGTCCTTTCGTTGTATATATTTCTGTGCTGAAAGACTGATTTCACTGTGTATGTTATACCTCGATCGAATGACTTCATGCATGCCAGTTGTTTCGTAACGTATAGATCTAAGCATAATTCGAACCATTGCGCTAATGGTTACTTGAACATGCAATGTCAATGATTTCCAATGAAAATAACTCTAACAATCACTTTTGAAATTATGAGAGTACAATTCGTATAATCAGAACATGAATGAAAATAAGTGACTAAGCGTTAGTTTAAAATATCATGATTTTTAAATTATTTGACCATATTTTAACCACTAATAAAATCCAACAACCCAGATATACTATGAAATGTTCTGCATTATGTAATCTTTTGTCAAAGAATATCTATATTTCGCGTAGTGGATCTTTCCGGCCTGGATTTGGGCGAGTGGCTGCCTCTAAACCACCATAATCAATTTTTAAAAAAACTAGTAAAGCGACAAGTTGTAATCCTCAAGCCTTGCGCAAATGTAACTGTAAGAAGCGTGCAGTCAAAATTACATGCGATAAACGCTGCCCACTTCAATGCATTCAGAAATTGAATATATCGTTTTCAACACTGTTATTAATGTGAAGCTTTAGTTTTGCTGAGAGTTGTGGATCTCTTTAAGAGTTGGAGTTGGTGGTTTTCGCCGATGTGTGCTGCTGTTGTTGATATTTTCTAAAGCAACTAATTAGGTATGTTGATCTGCAGTTTTTTTCTGTCTCTTCTAAGCTGTGCGGTTCACTGGAGCAAAGCGCATTGAGTGCAATCAGGGTTGATGTTTTGAAACCATCGCTCTGATTACTAAAACCCTTTTATCAATTATTAACATCATGCGGCAAGGCCTTTTGCGAATATGTTTCACGGTTAATTAGGTGTTTCACAGTTTCTCGTCTCGTGACAAACCAATTATCAGTAATAAATATTTTATCTTTGGTTCAGCACAGAGAAACTTAACTGCACCTTTGTTGCGTTGTGGTTGCAAGCCTTCCGAAATGTAGTGTCAATGAAGATATTGGATCTTGGGTGACAAGATGGCACAGTACAAACGACAATGCAATAGCGAATATAGTGTGTTAAATATTCGTTTTCAAATATTCGCATGTCAACCGGGAAGTTTTTGTTAGCGCTAATAGCAGCCTGCAAGATGTAAACCGGTCGGATATTTTATTTTTTTCAAAAGGTGGATATTAACGTAGAAATACCCTAGGACCCAAGACGTTTTCTAACGTTGAATTTAATGCCTTTAGGTGATTGCAGTTTTTGAAACAGACTCATACCATTTAACCGCCGGAAAAACCTACAAAAGCTACAACCCCGTGTTCTTTGTCGTTCCTTTTTCAGTGATTCTCCAGGTGACAATTTGACGTTTCAAAAGAAATCTCACAACATACAAACCACACTTTCGTGGCTTAATCATTTATACCAGGCCTGCACAACTCAGAAAGCTCGAAGGGCCAAGTTCTCAACATAAATTTGCCGCGGGCCCCAAATGTCTATTTCACTTCGATGTTGAGATTTCGTTGCAGTATGGAAGAAATTCTGGAACGACAATTACTTATTCGAGGTCGAGCTTTTGCAACATTTTCTACAATTGACAAAGCTCTCGCGGGCCTTACGTTGTGCAGGCCCAGATTTAGACCACGGGTCTCCAAACTACGACCCGCGAAGTCATTTCATCTGGGCCCAAAAAAATTTTCACAATAATGAAAAAATAATATATTTCCGAAAAATTTGTTGATTTGGTAGAAGTTACCATATCTCGAAACCAATCACATTACGTAAGGTCTCCGGCCCTCGAACTTGTGTGACAGCTTATGTGGCCCTCGGACAAAAAAGTCTGGAGACCCTGATTTATACAATAAAATTTGTTGTCTTTTGGAGGACAGCAGTTTTGACTGTGTCAGTGCACGCTTTTTATACTTGTACCGAATTCTAAGCAAATCGTTTGGGGTGACAACGATGCCAGCTATTTTTCAAACTGGTGTTTTTGTCCATACACATGAAAATCGGACTGAAAATGGGTATGTTTTTCACCCGCCTCCACTTTACAAGGAGATGAAAAGTATGTTACCATACAGTACCATTTCACAAGAAAAAGTAAGTGCAGGTAATTCTACTGGCACCTACAGATACATATGCCTCATTTTTTAAGACAAGTTAGTTTTCATGTGCAGACTTCGAGTTCATTCCCCACCCAGTCA
>Ga0210059_1014839_pt1 | contig 11457 bp, 5 predicted proteins | sample Ectturendosymbi2_FD_188042 | JGI IMG/M metagenome (GOLD analysis project Ga0210059, IMG submission 188042) | Ecteinascidia turbinata endosymbiont from Florida, USA - Sample 2 (SPAdes) (version 2) | ecosystem: Host-associated > Tunicates > Ascidians > Unclassified | place: Key West, Florida... | reverse complement strand
GGCCCCAGAGCCCCCCCTTGCTACGCCACCGGTTTGAGGGCGGACTTCTTACGTGATGTGATTGTTTCGATATATGTTACACTCTATCTAATCAACGAGTTTTCTTTAAATATGTTATTTTTTCATTATTGACAAAGTCTTTGTTGCCGGATGAAATGGCTTCGCGGGCAGTGGTTTGGAGACCCTGGTTTAATCCATGGGTGGGTAAACATTTTCTGTGGAGGGCCACATTGAAAACTTTATTGCTACCGGGGCCACATACATTACATTTGTCTACTTCAGTTACAATTTACGCTTCAAAATATGATTCAATGATAATATTATTATAGCCTTGCATTGTTTTACTTCATGTTTATTTTATTATTAAAAATGCGTTTTCGAATGAAACGCGCGGAATAAATTTCCGATAATTTTATTCTAATCGATAAAATTACTTTGACATAGACATCTTATCTATGTGCGTATCGTATGGCTGCCCTGCGGGCGGCACAAAAAGCCCTCGCGGGTTGCAGGCGGTCCGCGGGCCGTAGTTTGGCCACACCTGGCTTAATCAAACTACGCTTACCGGTATGCAGGTTTTTTTTCACAGTATGAAAGTACGTGGCTTGCTAGATAGTATGCAGGCTTGTGGAAATACGTCTTAAAAGTTAAGGTTTATTTCTAACTTCTGAGTGAGTACTTATTGCAAAGCTATATTTGCTGTGACGAGTTTTCATAATTCATCTGCTCAAACTTTTTAAGCCTGCGTGGTGCTCTAATTTTAGTAGGTTGTCCGTAGTCTTGTCAACATGCAGGTCTACTTACCCAGTTTGTGTATGATGAGCGTTCACGGTGAAAACATTAGCAAAGACAAACAAGGTTTTATTGATCGCATTAGATGAGTATATCAAAGACATATTGCAAACATTTCGATAACTCCTATTAACATCATCAGTGCATTGCAAATTGACCAATTTGCATTCGATGAGATTCCAGACGTTTGAAACTCTTGTTTCTAAGTGACGCTGACAGTTCTTGTTAGGTAAACTAAAATCATATACTGTGGCTTCGTTGAAGACCATGGCAATGTTTTTTTCTTTAAAAACCATGGCAGTGCTTCCTTGAAAACAAGCACGCTGCTTTGAAATCTGCAGATAGCCTTTTGTGCAAAACTGTAAATTATCATAATATATCTGGCTATTGCTGCCAACGAAGCGCATTTTTTGTGATTGCTGCCGTAACATGGGGCATTTTTGTGGTGTAGAAAAGTTAACGCCAGGGATGCAGTGGGGTGGGAACGGCGTTCCCACTCCTTGCATCAGTAACGTTACTTGAAAATCTAAATCTTTCATTTCAATTTCTGCGTGTAGTGCCTGGAGCAGCATAAATAAATGACAAGTTATCTGGTGTATAACACTGGAACATGGTTGTGTAATTACTGTTTGTAACATCAACAATGGTATTTGCATGCTCCACACTTCGTCTGATTGTTTGCATTTATCGTAACTCTGCTATTTTCGTTTCAGAGGTGTAATAGGTGGAATTAGTCTTGAAGTTTTCGGGACGTTGCGGAGTAGATTACAGCTTGCCTGAGTGGATTGCGAAAATTAAAGGAGCTTTGTGCGTGTGAGGGCATCTGAGCAGTGGCGTAACTGACGGGGGAGAAAGGGGGAGAGCTGCCCCCCCTGGCAAGCTAAATGTAAAATCTAGACCCCTTTTTTAGCTGACATTTTGCTATTTAGTATTCTTTTGGTTTTCATTAAGTTGTTGTACTTCTGCGTTTTTGGGGTGTTTTCGTTTTTTTAGTTATAGTATAGACCACTATTTCTCAACCTTTTTAAGACACGAACAATTTTCGGACCACTATAAATCTTCGCGGACTCAAGATAGACTAAGACTACGAGAATGCTACAAACACTAGTTTTAGCAAATTCGATTCATCGCCCACATTCACAAATTTCAATGAGAATCTTGTCGCGGTGTTTGTTTCACAAGTTTGTTGAAATAAGGGCCTGTCGTCTTCAACGCACACCTGATGTCGTTTTCTGGTTGAAGTTGGTATCGGTGCCTGCTGATTTTAAAAAGAATTATATCGTTGAAAAAGAGCTTCTCAACGGTATGTAGTTGGAAAAAAGAGCTTTTGTTGCCTGCCGACACAGATCAGAGATTTGGTTCCATTGTCTGGACATCCACTCAAAATTGAGTTAGACTCTACAGCTGTCGACTTAGCAGCTCAATCTGCTGTTCAACAATGCAATCCACTTCACAATGAACTGCAGCTGTGGCACCTCAAAAGGGCTTCGCACACAGTTAAATGTTTTTGGTGTGATTGTGAGAAGGGATAAATCTATCCATCTCGGAGTGATGTAGTAAGGCGCTCAAGAAAGATTTGACAAATGTAGCGCAAATCAATTTCTGCCTCTTCTGCAAATGCGTTTGATGCTAAAAACGCAGATATTCTTCCATTTTCAATTCGATAGATCTACAACTGTATTTTACTTTTAAACGCGACGATGTCTCGGACACATATATAAGCATTTTACCTTTGCCGTACCTGGAGCTGTTTAGCTGATTCAAACGTATGAAAAATACCTAAGAATACAGCCTGGGACAAAAGTTTAAGGACACTTGCACAAAACCGAAAGATGTAGCTTTAAATCCTCATAATTCGACGAGTAATCAATACAGTTGTGTCATAATGCATAATTGTGCTATTGTGTTATTGTAGAATCTCTGTATTGCAATGTCTTTTCATTCCCAGTTCAAAAAGGTACTAGAAAGGACGCGTTTTAGCCAAAATCAGGTAAATTCATAAGTGCTAAAAATGGGCAAAAAACATCACTCAGCACTGAAAAACAGGCTCAAATTGCAACCTTAAGCAATTTAAACTTTTCTGTATGTCAAATCGCGAAGGTTAGCAAAACAGCTGTGCACAATGCAATCATGAAATATCAAAATGAGGGCACTTTCAAGGGCAGAAAAAGGTCTGGCCGACCAAGTGTTTCCAGCTGCAGAGACGCCCGTGTCATGCATGAGGTAGTTATTCGCTCTCCAATGAGTTCTTCAAAAAAATTCAAGCTAAAGTAATGGAAAGAGGAACATTAGTCGGTACCAAAACGATTCAACGCAGGTTGTCTTTGGATTTTGGCCTCAAATCTTGCAAGCCAACCCGAAAACCACGCCTGACTCAAGCGATGAAGAAAAAACGTTTTGATTTCGCCAAGAGACATGCCAGCTGGGACACAGATATGTGGAAAAAGGTACTTTTTTCGGACGAGTCTACTGTACCACAGTTTTCTGTTCGAAGATATCGGCTTTGGAGGCCGATTGGAATACGCTACGAGGAAGAGTACACTACCCCAACAATGAAACACCCCCTGGTCTAATGATGTGCGGAACGATGTCCTTCAGGGGGACAGCTGGACTTTATTTTTTGCCACCGGGAATCACCATGAATGGTGAAAAATATGTTAATTTGTTGAAGAGCAAGCTTGAGCTCCACATGAGAGTCCATAACTGCGATATTTTCATGCATGATGGTGCTCCATGTCATCGAAGCAAGGTAGTGAAGAATTTCTTGGAGCAAAAACGTATCCAAAGGTTGGAGTGGCCAGGAAACAGTCCGGATTTGGATCCTATAGATTAGAAAACTTGTGGAACTTTATGAAGAAGAAAGTTTAGGAAAAGCATCCCTCAAGCCTTGATACACTTCAAACAGCGATTAAGGAAGTTTGGGTTAGAGCAGGGGTGTGCAACATTTTCTGTCGGTGGGCCATATAACCAACTTCAGATATCTAGCTGGGCCACACGAAAAGTTTAGTTTTTTAACATAAACTGTCGGATTAGGATTTTCATGCATGATGGGGAAAAATCAGAGTGTTGGCAAGGGCCACACTAAATGGCTTGGCGGGCCGGGTTGTGGCCCACAGGCCGCCTGTTACACACCCCTGGGTTAGCGACATCACTCCAGATTATTGCTGCAGACTGATAGACAGCATGCCACGTCGCTTGCAAGAAGTCATCAAAAACAAGGGTGGCCACAGAAAATATTGATTGCAAACGTATTTTTTCAAACCTGTGTAAGTTTGTTACTTTTTTAACTGTTTTAAGCAACTAATAAATCATGAAATACTAAAATTGTGTGAAAGGATTGGGTGAAACAAAAGTTATGGTCGTTTGCACCAAGAATTATAGCAAAATGCGAAGTGTCCCTAAACTTTTCTCCCAGGCTGTATTTGGCAATCAACTTGCTGTCAATGAATCGTTCAGCAAGCTTATAATTCTGTTCTTTTAATAACGCACCGGTGCCATTTCGTGGACCACTCTCTCCAGCATCTTTCCTCATGAGGCAACAGATGTTCAAATGAAACAAACGTCCACCGTGTTCTCTCCTCATTACGCCACACAAACCACCAAATCAACGAATGCGTAAGGGACGGCTTTTGATGTGATTAACAGCAGATGAAATCTATTTAAAAACTGTCAGATCTTAAATTTCTTCGTTGTCTGATTTTTTCTCTGCGAAGAAGACAATAACTACCTAAATATTTTTGTTTTCGTTTTTCACAAATTCATAAAGTCTTTTATGATTCTTATCATGGCCGAATAAACACCATCGGCACAAACAAACACGCTGTGAGTTTGCGAAAGCTGATGTTCCTTAGTGAAGGAATCTACTTTCTTAAATATTTCTTTTCTTGTAGTATGTTTGGCAAGTGGACAGCAAAAGAGTCCTCAGTGGCATGGTATCACACGAACACCATGAACTGTACATCGTTTTCAAAATCTGTAATCTCGCCACTTCGCTTCGAAGCAGCAATAATTTGTTTCAGAATATCGACTGAGAGTTCTTGGATGCGCCAATTGATGGTGTTGTTTAAAGAAAAACCATAGCTAACTTATTAGCTGCGGCAGGTGTGTGCAACCCGTAGCCCGCTGGTCAAAAGTGGCCCGGAAACTGAAGTTTTGTGGCACGTAGAGTGTGGCCCGCGGACCAAAACCTAAATATTATTAAGAGAAATGTAGTATAGGCTTGCTGTTTACTTACCCTTACGACCACACCAGTTCACCTGCACCAGGTATTTACTTTATCCAGACCACATTGCTCCTGTTGCAACCTCTCCGGTGGCGTTGCGTTGATTGTGTGATTCACCACGAACGGGATGTGAGTGAAGAATTACACCATTATATATGTGGTGCGAGCAAGCAATAGTAAGAAAGATTGCGAGCATGATCTCTATTGTTGCTTGCTGCCACGGTGCGAAGCTTGGCGCTCGGGAATTCCGATCGCAACACTCCACAAGCAAGCATTACGGTTGTAAATTTTAAATGTCAGCCCACTGACCTGAAGTACCGGGTTCACAGATCGTGGCCCTGCGCAAGGTTGCACTGGTGCCTGGTTACTTTAGGAAAACCCAACTATAATTAACCAAGGAAATAGCGACAGAACTCTTCAAACTCAGCGCCTAACCGCAATTCAATTTCTACCTCTTCTGCAGATATGGAAGAGGTAGAAATCCAGGTTTTGACAGAATTGCGGTTGGGTGCAGAGTCCAAACTCAACGCCCAACCGCAATTCTGTCAAAACCTGAACAGCTCTGATGTCCACAACTCGTGGAACAATGGCGATTTAATCAAACAAACACACAGAAAACGAAGGTTAAGGGCATTGCCAATCTTCAGTGGGCGGCCAGCGATTTGCCTAACCCGCAGAGCTTGACACGTGCAGCTGTGGCCTGTGGACTTATGGCTTTGTGCATTTGGCCCGGCAGTGCTGTTCGGTTGCACACCCCTGAGCTGCGGCATTATTGCACATTATCCTGGCTATTTTCTCGCTGCTGGTTTTGACCAAGCTCTTTTCCTGCTGTAGATGGACGATAAGTACGACTTCACGTTACTTGGTGTTTTTTATCTTTGAAAAGCTCAAGAATTTCGTCATGGTATTTGACATATTTTTACTCGATAGTTAAGCTTCTTTGAGAGATCCGTGAGCAAGGACTTCTAAGCAATGCACGAACTGTGGCCGGATTTCACCGTTTACCATGACTGAAGTATATCCAAGTTTCAAGTAGTTGTCGTTCCCGACACAAACGCTTTCGTTCAGCAATTATAAACCAAGACGGCAGAAACAAACTGCAGTTTAGATAACGACTTTGAGCTGCTGACCACACCACCTCACTACCTCAAAAGTATAAATTCCATGTGGAGCAGCAAATCTTTGACTTTTTCACGCTGGTTAGGTGCAATTTAATCGCTGTACGAACAAAATTGTCGATGATATGAAGTTGATACAGTTATTATTGTGTGAGGGTATTACAGCAAACTTGTTTGTCCTAGTGCTTGCAGACTCATCCAGAGCCTTCCACGGACTCATTTGAGTCCGCGGACTCGGGGTTGAGGAACACTGGTATAGACATCCGCGATATTCGGATTCACTATCATTTGTTAACTTTTTTTGAGTATTGGCTACTCGCCCCGCCTACGGTGGCCAGTGGTCCCCTTCAGCTACGTTTTGGACCTCCTGGCTCAAACCTCTCGTTACGCCACTGCATCTGAACGATAACTGGTGTTAGAGTTCGGCTTTAACCTAAATCAGGAGTGTAGTGAGGTGGGAACGGCATCCCCAAACTTCTTTTTCAGCACTACACCTCTGGGTAAAGCGTTTTGTGAACATCCATTTGCAACCTGAAAATGATAAGCAAAATATCGACGTTTCCCCACCTGGAAAAATTTCTGCGGACGCCCATGGACACTACCAATGTATATAACTTTCTTTGTTGTCAGAATTGAGTTGCTTCTGATATATTTCACATCTGACACGATGACGGAATGGTCGTTTTCTGGATCTTAGACTTGTCATGGTAAAAATTACGAATAGCCTGCCACAAATCTGGAAAGTAACAATGAACGTTTTCAACATTTCTTTAATAGACATTTACATGCATGTTGCAGACTGCCACTTTTCCCGTAGCAGTGATTCCTAGTGAATCAACTGAAAACACTATCATTGAAAGAAAAGAAAATTTTAGTTAATATCTGAACAAATTCAGATTGTCCGAATGGGGCCTGAAACCTCTGCCAAATCTGTTTTATGGTCACCTTGCTTGTTAATTGTTTGGACAAAGACTTGATAGTCTATAAAACACTTTCCAAGTTCCTTATATAAGTATTGTCATTTGTACCACTGATCCATATTGCACAAACCGCCACCAGGTTTGGTCCAAATTATACACGGCATTCACAAAACTAACTTCTAAATTTTCCTACCTCAGCCAGTCAGCTAAAATTTGATATTAAGATAAATGCTGCAACAGATAACTGAAGAGTTCTGAAAAAGCACGAAAAACCTAACATTGAAACTCCTGTTAATGAAAAAAATTAATCGTCTTAACACTCTGCAACTCTGCCTAGCGCAAACACGATAACGAACGAAGAAAGAGTTACCGAATTCTTATATCAAGCTATTGACCTACCGACATCCGATTGTTCGATTTTTACAGAAAACGAGGGCTTGGTCCAGATCAAAGTCATTATAAGCAGTCAAGACTTTCGTTCAGATTACACACTACACTAGCCCAAATTAAACGGATCACCCCCAAGTGAATATATCACTGCTCAGGATTTTTGAGCAACTTGCGTTTGCCCTGAAAAACAGAGTTGCCCTGAAATTTTTCAAGCCGGAGGGGGATGCCGCCAACCCTACCCCCCCGCCTCGTACGCCTATGACGACAAACATGCAAAAAAACACAAAATGTAAAGGGAATAAGTGACGAACAACTGCAAATATAACGGGGAAAGGCATAAGTGGTATAGGTGAATGGTTTTGTGAACGTTAAGTAATAGTAAACCAGTCCCAAAATACACCGAGTTTATCGAATCACACAAAATGGGTAAAACACACAGTATATAAAGTCCATTCGCCTCCGAAGATGCGCAGCCGACGCAACGTAATCTATGGCTCTTGATAAAAATTGACATATTTGTGCTGGAAGTCAAGAATTGAAAAAATGAAGTTAGCAGTTTGGCTCCAACAACCACATTGGAATATAAGTAATCTAACGTTAAATATTACACGCTAAAAGCAAACTCGCATGTCTCAGAAAAATTGTGAAATACAATTTGCGTGCAAAAGTAAACCTACCGTCACGATATTAGTATTATGTACAAGAGATGTTTGATCAAAAGCAAAGATTCGACAAGAATTGACAATACTGTAAGACATGTTGAACTGATTGCCATTGTATCAAAGTATTGCAAAAGCTTTACAAAATAGCATTACCAAACTGCATGATATCTTAGACGGCAGTCAAATTACAAAAATCTATCATTAGGAACTTAGAACTTATGATGACAAAACTGCGACAAAACTCCACTGAATAGAAGTTAATAACTACAACGTTGCTTGACAGATAATGATGAAACTTCAGTCTCAAGTAAAGTGCTTTGGTTGAAGGAACCGATGCTATACGATCCTGAAAATTGTAAACGAGTTGAAGAAACAGTTTGAAACTGCAGCACAGAAGTTACGCTATTTTTGTAAGCCTTGTATAAGGCTCATGAAATGTCATACTTTGCATCAAACACCAACTTTGTTCTAGTTCCACAATCGTAGAAAATAGTGGCATCAGGGCCGTACCAAACTTAATTGGCGCCCGGGGAAAGAAACACGTTTGGTACCCCCTGGGAGCAAATATACTGTATTGAAAAAAGTACTTGCGACCTTGTTGGGACTATTCGGCGCCCCTCAGTGATTTGGCGCCCGGGGCATTGTGCCCCTCTTGCCCCCCTCGCTACGCCCCTGAGTGGATTGGACGTATTGCGGACGCCACAAACCCGACTTTACAGTTTTTGTACGCTTCTGTGACTGGGTTCTCTGTCTGTTTTTAAACAGTAATCGTTCTGCAGAAAGGTTGGTTTTAAATGTTTCAAACTGCCTGCGATTACTTCTTACGAGTATTCGTTCGTTTTCGCAAAACATGTCAGTAGTTTTGCAAGATAAAACTGAAACACATTTTTGTTCACTGATGTGCCACACGTTTCAATTTTGTGAAAGGCAGTTTTCTCTCACCATATTTCAACAGCAAGTACAAGGGAGCACTTTGACTTGATAACTTCATTGCGTTTCGTGACGCCATTCACGGTCTATTGCCTGTGTAACGCTACAAGAATAACCGTCGACACAACATAATTTATGTTCAAACAGTTAATATCTTTCTTCTGTTGGTTACTTTTATTTTATTTGTTTACTGACGTTTCGCTTATATTGAAGTAGACTTCCTCAGGGCAATGGGAAAGAAAGACTTATAAGTGTTTAAACCTGGTGGCTACTGCCACGGTGTAACATGAGTAACATAAGGAACAACACAAGTTATCTAGAAAGCTTCTTCTGCAGTGTTGTACACCTTTCCAGCTTTGCGACAATGCATACTCACGTCTGTTGCATCAAATGAATGTGATTAGCACGGTGGCGTCAATAAGAAACAGTACAGCAGAAGTTTTCTACAAGAGGGCGGTACGGGCCTACAAGAGGGCGGTACAAGAGATACACCGCACACGGGCCCGGAAATTACTGGGGCCCGGGAGGGTGAAAGTATACACACTAAGTTTTTCTATAAACAAGGCCAAAATCACTGGTGTAACTCAGTTGCTAGAATAACAATTAATTTATTTCTACATCTTAGCATGGTAGCTGTTTTATCTATATTCTGATAATTGTACAAACAAGCTATAAAGTTTACACGAGAGCCCCAGAAGCTAGGGATTCGGTATCGGTCTTCGTACCCCATGGTAAAATTTCTCTCAGAGGGCCTGTTTCTAGGTAACAGTTTATTGGCGTGAACTACATAGAGATGTTAAGATTCTGTGATAAAAGGAAAAGCAACAGGGTCCTATATCCAAGTAAAGCAGTATTTTCATTGAGACCTGCTTGCGAGTTGCTTAATGTTCTATGGACTGTGTCTGATCATGTCTGACTTCAGACATATTCTTACTGTGAATGAGATTCGCACAACAGGAAGTCGCTTTGTTGCCTCGATTAAGCTTAAAGGGACAAAGAAATCAAAACTACCAACATGACAATCTGAAATATGTTGATTTTGGTATCTGAAATCTAAATGTAACGCTATTTTAAGAGATAGCACAGGCGTTTGTTATCTGCTGTCGCCAGAAAATAATTTTTCCCCATGGAGTGATGGATGTGCATTGAAACACGTTAAAAGACCAAATTGAAACGTGATATTTTTCAAACCTTGTAACTCTTTCAAATTGGTATTTAAGCGTCACATACGTGCAGGGGCGTAACAAGGTTAGATAGCACCCTGGGCAAGAAGCAAGTTTGGCGCCCCCATGTTCGAAACTGAGGTCTTTCGGAAGCAGATGTACCGCATTGAAGAAAGTACTTGTGACATTGTTGGGACTTTTCGGCGCCACCCACAGTGATTTGGCGCCCCCATAGTGACTCGGCGCCAAGGGAATTGCGCCCTCCTTATCCCCCTCGTTACGCCACTGCATACGTGCAACAGTTGATAAGCTGAACCTTGACCTGGTTAGGGAATTTCACTGGAGCGAAAATGTTTCTCGCTGTAATGTTATTGCTTTTTGAAAGTGTGAGTTGCATTTTGCTCTGGATACAAGACAATGTTGATGCAAGTTGTCCTCGAACACGTTCAAGATTGCTTCCGGAAATCCAAACAACTACGTGGAAAACTTGAAACAGTTGGTGTTTGCAATTGACTCGTCACTCGCTGTGACGGTGAAAAGAGCAAACAAACAACAATGTGGAGAATTGATCTGAGCCAGGGTCAAACAATATGTTGAAATTTGGATATTGCTCTGTCACGTAAATATCATGCGGTTAAGTTCAGTTTGTTAGTGTTATGCGTTCTACAACAAACGTTTCCACGCAATAAATAGGTTAAACTCTAGATATAAGTAAATGTTTTGTTATAAAATCAATAAAATATTTTTATTGTATTTTTTTATACACCTGCCATGTTGTTTTTTGTTCAAGGCATCCTCAAGTCTGTGACAAGCATTACCAGTGAGAGGTGTTAAACTGATTCCCATTTCAACAGTATTACAAAACATTTCATCAAGTTATATTACCAAAATGATGTGATATTTGAGAGCAGAGTCATATACCAAAAACCTATCATTAAGTTCATAGAACCTACGGCAAAAAAACTGAGAGAAAACATTTGTTCAGAAATTTGGCGAAACCACTGAGAAAACTTTCTTCTGACTTGCAATACTGATCAACTAATTTAACAGCACTTTGATCAAACTGACCAGTAGTGCTATATCATCCAGATATTGTAGGCTGGGCTGTACAAAGCTCATGAAGTGGTGTTTTATGCGTCTAACAACATCATTGTTCTAACTGCAAACCACGGAAAGTAGTGGAAACGAACATTTTGCGATCGTCACAAACCCGGCTTACACTTTTGACACGCTTCCCGTTGCGATGAGCTTCCCTGTTTG
>Ga0210059_1014838_pt1 | contig 11457 bp, 2 predicted proteins | sample Ectturendosymbi2_FD_188042 | JGI IMG/M metagenome (GOLD analysis project Ga0210059, IMG submission 188042) | Ecteinascidia turbinata endosymbiont from Florida, USA - Sample 2 (SPAdes) (version 2) | ecosystem: Host-associated > Tunicates > Ascidians > Unclassified | place: Key West, Florida... | reverse complement strand
GTTAGTAGCCACCAAGTTCAATGTAACATTTCTACCTTCGAGGCTCTGCTACGTAAATACAAGTACCTGTTTCTCGAAAGATGCAGAAAATCTAACAACCAATGGTTACGTGCTTTGATGCAGTCAGATTATTTGTACTCGTCACTATTCTTTGAACACTATAATCGCATTTTACTCTGTGATTGAGTGATCGAACTTTGCAGTGTCCGTTTGATCAATGGCGTGTCAAGCCACAACGCTTTCGCATTTTACCTAGACTAGACCAAGCTAGGAATTAGCGCCCTACTCCGCAGTAGTGCTGTAACCAGTGTTACGTGTTAGCTAACAATAGTGTTAAGAATGTGTCTGTAACCCTATGGTTCTGTCTTCAATGCAGTTGCAAACAGTGTCTGTAACCCTGTGATTCCGCTGGCTTCAATGCCTTGTACTACGTTCTGTATTGTCTGTTTTCATCAAACTGCGTTGTACAGAGTGTGTGTGTTCATACTATGGACTTCGTGTCTGCTCATAAACAATTAAATTAAATTAAATTAAATACAACGTGATGTCAGATTACATTTGTATATTGTGAGTTGTGGAGGTTAGAGATGTGATGCTGCTGTGCCTATTTTGCTGTATTATATATTTTAGTGTGCATCAATATCAGTTAGTGCCTATTTACTTATTAATTAGGGCTTAGAGCATCAGCTGCTGTTAGTGGATGTAGGAAGTCTAGCAAGCGTTGTTTTGTGAATAGATATTTAATTGGTAATATGGCTTTCAGCTTCATGTTTCATTGCATGAACTTGGTTGACTGCATTTTCTGGATCTGCCTTTTAGTGCCATTTTTGGTTATGTGTGGTTTTATTTTTCCCAGTCTGTGTTTAGTGAAGCTTTGCTTTTCAGAAAGGGAATGGCTATAGGTCTGGCGAGAGTAGGGTTGCCAGATGGCTGGTATTTCACCGGCCTGGCCGGTATTTTACTGCTAATTTGGCAGAGGCCGGTATTTTGAAAATCAGTGCCTGAAGCCGGTATTTTGAAAATACGATAATTTGTCGTAACTTTAAAAAGAACTAACATGCCGATATTCTTAAATTGTAATGACTCTAGTGGTGAATCTTGTTAGGGCAGCTCCTTCAGCGAACTTTATTCGCTGCTGTAGGCGCAATCTTGGTGTGATTGGTGTGATTGTCACGTCACACACATACACCGAAATGTAAATGAGCCACCCAAAACAAGGGCAAATTGTGGCTTAACAATACTCATTGTCTCTTTTTTCCCTGTGGAGCTTAGAATTACGACAAAACTTAGATCTGGGTCTGGCACTGTTGACAATATGGCCGGTATTTTTACGAAATGCATCTGGCAACCCTAGGCGAGAGTGATGTGGTTAGAATAAAATGCTGACTTTGTCACTTTAACAGCACCGTTGTGGTAGTCAGCAGTGGTGTACAGGATCCGGATTTTGGAGTCCAATCCGGCCGGATATTAGGAATTTATTTGGATTGGATTGGATATTGTTTTCGCTTCAACCAGATCCGGATTATCCAAATCAAAATACTGTGCCAATGCAAAAAAAACTGATATTGACTAATAGTTGTATCAGGAAAATATATTATATTTCGAAATCAGCAACAATCTTTTTTCTAGTTTTTCTCGGTAAAATGCAATGTTGCCTGCCGCTCGGGGATCCTAGCTTTCAGACTGAAGACATCTCAGTTCTCAAGCATCGTGCAGTTAGGAACTGTGTGAAGATGAGCATGATTCTATTGTTTTATTATGTCAAAAGCTGTCTTTTTTCAGATGAAACAGGTTTCATTTTTGAAATATATTTATTACTAGTAGATCATAGTGAAATCTTGGTGTTTAATAAGGCATTACCAAAAAGTTTTTTTTCAGCATTGAAAAAAGCACGGCCAGTTTTTCTATCAACAGCGTAGTTCACTAGTCTAATTCAAAGTGGTCTTAACCTAACAACTAAGTAATAGTGATAAGCATGGTGAAAGCGTATTAACATTTTGACCATGTTGTTATAGGTTCAATTACACCTAACTGGCAATGAAAACTTGTGAAGTGCTGGATTTAAAAAAGAATGGCTAGGTAGTTTATTGTAAGTGTAGAAGTGCTGGAAGTTCAGTTTGGAAAGAGTTTCAAAAAAAAGGCTTTAGGTGGACATGGTTTCATTGGTCATAAATTTATGGTACTCGCTTTGTCACAGTTAAAATAATGTACAAAATAGCGGTTGGCATTGCAAGGGGTCAAGCTGGTAGATCAACACAAATTTAGGGTAGTTGCAGGTTATCATTTGATTTGAAATATCTCCATTAGAGCATATGAGATATTTGTATAACTATAACATCCTATAACATTTAGAAAAAAAATTGTGCATTTCTTCTCAAGATCAATCATAATTGTGGCGTGCGGTTGTAGCCATGGCATTCGTTGAATTCAAAACAAAAGGTTGGCAGTGAGTATATTGCCTCATGAGGCAAAAGCACTGCTGGAGCTAGTTTGCTTTTAGCCTAACACATATGGTTAAAATGGTTACATGAGAAGTATGGAATGCATGACCATATCTGTAAACCACTAGTAGTCAGAGGTGTACAAGATCCGGATTTAAGTACTCGAGTCCGGCAGCATTCAGCATATGTTGAATAAACCGGATTGGAACCGGACTACGGTTTTATTCACGTTTGCGGATCAGGATTAGGATCAGGATTTTTAAATTTCATTTTTTGGTATTTGACGCCAACACAATCATAAAAAAATTTGGCAAAGATTAAAGGATGTAATATAGTTTACATCAGTTGCAAATGTGTGAAAAGAGGCGCTGTTACACCAGACGTGTCGTGCACTGCACGGCGCCAGTCCACCACCACAGCATCCCATCAGTCCACTCTCAGGCTCTTTTGAGCCGCTCGATACAGCATGGTATCAGATTACACTTGTAAATTGTGGAGTTGTCGAGGTTAGACATGTGGTGTTGCTGAGCCTATTTTGTTGTAATATCTATTATAGTGTGCATCAATATCAGCTAGTGCCTATTTACTTATCGGTTAGGCCTTAATCATCAGTTACTGTTAGTGGATGCAGCAAGTCTAGCAAGCTTAAGTTGTTTTGTGATGATAACCTTAATTGGTAATATTGCTTTCAGCTTCATGTTGTATTGCATCAACTTGGTTGACTTCATTTTCTCGATCTGACTTTTAGTGCCATTTTTGATTATGTGTGTTTTTACTTTTCCCAGTCTATGTTTGATAAAGCTTCGCTTTTCAGAAAGCAAGTGGTTATAGGTCCTGCGTGAGTGATGTGGTTAGAACAGTGGGTCTTAACCATTTTCACATATCTTATCCTTTTTTCAAACAAGATTACCAGATTAACCCCCAATACACTCAATGGTGCTCATTTATTGAAAATACGAAATTAACAAACTCTTACAGTTGAGAATGATTTATAAAAATTTACATTTACTGCAATGTATGGTTCAGTAAATTTACCCCCTTAGAAGATTAAATTAACCCCAGGGGTAAATATACCCCCAAGGGTAAATTTATCCCAGGTTAAGAACCACTGGGTTAGAATAAAATGCTGACTTGTCACTTTAACAGCACTGTTGTGATAGTGTAGCGGATGCGTGTACGTCTGCTGCGTGAATTGTTTTCAGTTCGACTCTAACCTTGGGGCCTTTTATTTTGGTAGCAGTGTCATGATTGCACTTGTCAAGGGAACACCTTTTCATTTTTTGCAAATGTTTCCAAACTTCTGTGTTCAGCTTTACAGTTTTGGGTTTAGGTTTAGGGGTTATGTTGAAGGTTTACCACAATTATACAAAGTCTAGTGCCCTCTACTACACAGTAATCGTGTATTACTGTCACGTTACAGGTGACGGATAAATAACTTTTCAACTATGAAGGTCCACTGGCAGATCTGCAGCCACTACCTTTTAGAAACAAAAATTTTTAGAAGTTGCACGTTGATTAGTCAAATATGTTAACAGGATTTTTTCAGGATTCGGATTTCATAGTTGTATTGCAAACGCGATCCGGATCAGGATTCCTACTTCTTAGATCAGGACTGGAGTCGGACTCGAAAAAATTTGAGTCCGAACACCTCTGTTGCTAGTGTAGCGAATGCATCTATGTCTGCTGTGCGAATGGTTTTCAGTTCGGCTCTCACTTTGGGGCTTTTCATGTTGGCAGTAGCCTATTGGGTGCACTTGTCAAGGGACCACTTTTTGACTTTCTTCAAATGTTTCGAAATTTTGTGTTCAGATTTACAGTTTTGGTTTAGGTTTAGGGGTTAGGTTTAGGGTTTCGTACATTTATACCAAACCCAGTGCACTCTACTACAAACTCATCGTGTGTTACCATCACGTTACAGGTGACGGTGAATAACTTTCCACATACGAAGGTCCACTGACGGACCTGCAGCCACTACCTTTCAGAAACAAAAAAATTTCAATAGTTGCACATTGATTAGTCAAATATGTTAACAAGATTTTTTCAGGATTCGGATTTCATATTTGTGTTGCAAACAGGATTCGGATCAGGATCAGGATTCCTACCAGAAATGATCACTATTCGGTTTGCTGGTTGGATATCCGGCAGGATAGTGAGTTTGCAACCGGATGCGGATATCCAAAAACTGCTTTCAAACGGGAACCGGATACGGATCCGGATATCCGAAACGCTTTTAGCGATATTTTTGGGATTCAGACTTTTGGAAAAGTTGCGCATTGTACAATCATTCATCTATTATCTTCAGAAGCATCTTTTCTACCTTCTGTGCCATGACTTCCAGTTTGACTACGGTGTAATCTCTGCAGCGTAGTGTTATCCCATTCCCCCTCTTAATCTGCTAATTGGAAACTCCAAGTTTGTCAGCATGAATCTGTTCCGGGTGTGGCAAGATAGGACTCTTTCAGTATAAATTTTAGGACACTGTTTGCTGCGTACATGGACTTAGGCTAGCTAGTGTGGGCGTACTGTGATCTGTTGTCTAGACTAGCTGGAGCACTCTAGCTCTTTTACTGTCGTCTGTAGTCTACACCAGGCCTTGCAGTCTAGTCTTCACACCCATTTTATGTGAGCCTGCATTGACAGGTTGTTGGATGATACCAGGGCAGATAGCATCTTTCTTTCCTAAACATGACATGCAAAATTGTTGTTTTGTGACACTGACTTGTTAGACTGAATTTTTAGTCAGTCATTTCACTATAAATGACATATTTTTAAGCCAGTGTGTTGTTTTGAATGCTGTTTTGGTTTGTAGACTAGCATACTATGTAGTTAGGTTTGGTTAAAGTGCAACAATGGATAGGATTAATAAATGAAAGTATGAATGTGAACCAAAGAAACCAAAAAATGTTACCTTGTTACCAAAGAAATGGCAAATGAAAAGCTTGGTATGGCAACAGAACCGTCACCAGAAAGTCTAGTCTTTCTTAGACATGATATGCAAAATTGTTTTTGGTAATATTGACTTGTTGGACTGAATTTTTAGTCAGTCATGTCAATATAAATGACATATTTTAAGCCAGTGTATTGTTTTGAATGCTGTCTAGTGATTTGGTTTATAGATTAGCATTGCTGTGTAGTTAGGTTAAAGTGCAACAAGGGGCATATTAATAAATGAAATTATGAATGTGAACTCATGGATGGCGTTAAAATGTAAACACTGTTACCAAAGGGATGGCTAATGAAAAGCTTGGTGTGGCAACAGAACTGTCACCAGAAAGTCCTCTGTAGTGAGGGCCTACATTAGTGCAGTGGGCTTGACATTCTCTGAAATTTGAACGAATATCACTGTTTTATAGTGCTTCTTATTTGAATTTGGAGGGGCTGGGAGCTTTGTTGCGAAGGGGCTAAGCCCACCAAAGCCCCCCTCCTGGCCATGGGACTGTGTAGCAAAACTTCAGCTTGCTTTTTAATACAACTGACTCGGTAAAGTACTTAGGTTACGCGATATGTCAAGCTTGCAAGATATGTCAAACTTTCCGTTTATAAGCATGACAGGGCCCAAAATGCATTCTGCTTCATGACCCAAAACCTATACTGGGACTATTTTGCCTTCATATGAACATAATTGGTAGAAGTGGTCATGTGACAAGTATTTTGAGAATTTGTTGGGGTTTAAGAGTTTATGGTTTGGGTTTAAGATCAGGGCTTGTAGTGAAGGTTTAGTGGTTCAGTGTTCAGCGTTAGGGTTTAGCCTGCAGTTCGCTTAATGCAGTGGTTCCCAAACTGTGGTACGCGTACCACTAGTGGTAGGCCTACGTGTAGGCTTTCAACGTGGTGGACGAATAGGCCTACTTTTTCTAGACTAAAATTATATTCACAGCTATAATTTTTATTGATCGGATTCTGTAAATAAATTCCTAAATTTTTTGTACGTCCCTTGTTGGCTTTGAAAATGGCAACAAAAATTCTTGCAGCCATTTTGTTCATGTTGAAACTATTTCCAAACTTTTGATCAAACGATATTTTGCACATTTACTTTTCCTGGAACAAGGTGGTACGTGCTGACACTATAGGATTCACAAATGGTAAGTGATCAGAAAAAGTTTGGGAACCACTGACTTAATGCAAATAAGAAGCAGCTTGCCAGCCCTGAAACCATGACAACCATCATCCATACATGGGACTGAGCTGTTACAGATGTCATGGTCAGCTAAGCAGGACATGCATTCCAAACTTGTCAGTTGACTACTTCAACCAATCATGTTCAGCTGAAGGCAAAATAACTCTAACAGTTATTTTTATTTTTATTACAGTTATTTTGCCTCATAAGACTGTTTTGCCTCATGAGGCAAAATAGACACAGCACAAAAATGTATGTTGTGCATCACAATACACTTTCGGATAGTTTTCGGATACGGATAGTATGGTTTCAAGCAAAACAGGATTAGGATCGGATACGGATATCATTTTTCCAAAACAGCATAGGATCGGATAGTAAAAATCCACTATCCGATCATCTCTGATTCTTACCTCGTGGATCAGGACTGGAGACGGACTAGAAAAAACTTGAGTCCGACACCTCTGTCGGCTACCTTCCCTCTGGGTTACGTGAGCTGTCACTGCCAGCCACCATATTCATCTGCTGGTATTTTGCTGGATCCGTTTCATTCACTGCCGGCCTGAGGTGATCGGAGTCACTTTTTTTGACTCTTGCTCCTGATCCTAAGAAAGTGACTACAACTCCTGCTCCGGAGCTCATTGGAAATTTACACTCCGACTCCTGTTTACACTCCGAAAGCAGAGTCTATTTTGCCACATGAGTTAAAATAACTGCTTGAACTATTTTGCTTTTGGCCAATATGGATCAGTATTGTCATGCTTTTAGTGATGGCAAGCAGGTAGTGGTTTCTTGTCTGTGTTGGCCAACTGCAGGTTTTCCCAACTTTAAATCCTAACTCATTTTGTATTTGTGTAGCCTATCATACTGTACATCTCATTTTGCCTCATGAGGCAAAATATACACCATGCTACCAAACTTGAAACCAAGAAATAGAATCATAAGTTCTCATGTGAACCAAATTTCATTTGACTTTTTCAGCTCTGGCCTGAACTAAGTCATGTATAACTTTTTCATTTAACTATTTGTGATTTAGGCACAAGCACAATTAAACAAGAAGAAGGCAACTACTGCTATCTTTTCACTTCAGCCTCTACAAATAAAACCATGTAGGCTACATTGAAACCACTTCATACCACTTTATTCACACAATTAATTAATTTATTTTATTGTATTTGAACTTGCAAGATGATAATGGCATGTTTAGGAATAGCCTGAACTGCATTTATGCAAGCTTAACTGAAACTGCACTGCTGTTGACGTTGCTGCATTGTAAAGATACATATTACATGCATTGTTGTCCTTTACATTTCACTGAATCTAACAAATTGTGAATACTGCTCAAAACACGACCCAGCAAAGAGGTAAAACTTCCAGTAAATGACGTCCTGTGATGAAGCAGTTGAACATAAGATACGCACGAATCAGATCAGAACACAGGCCGTCAGTTTGCCACCCACCCTCACCCTCAACAGCCTGAACTAATGACCGACTAATTTATCCAAGAGAATAGAGTGAATATATTAATCTAACAATTAGCTGTTCAGAGAAAATTTAAATTTAATAAAAGTAATTATCCGACTCCTGTAAAAACTGAAATTCTCACTCCTGCTCCAGCTCCGGGTCCGGTTTTCATTCAAAAATCCGACTCCGGGTCCTGCTCCGACTTCGGCAAAAATCGTAGACTCCTTCCGGAGTCCACTCCGGCCCCGTGATCACCTCTGCTGCCGGCTCACGTAACTTTGATTGCAGAACTGTGGTTTTCCGGTGTCAAGCGAAATTTCTGACCTCTGCGAAATTTCTGACCTATTGTAGTTTGTCAGTCATTTTCCTTCTCAGGGTAAATTATTAAAGTTTGGCGTTCACTTTTTTGATGTGTGTTGTGTAAATTAAAACTTTTTGGTTAGATGTCAGTCAGACACCCACAACAAGCTACAGTACGAGAATAACTACTCTTTATATAACCCACTGCAAAAATTGGAGTCTTAGACCTCATTTTTTTCTTTTTCTAATCCTAAGCTAACTCTAACCCTACACACTTACCACAACACTAAACCCTGAGCCCTAATCATCAGTTTTCTGAGCGTATTTGATGTTTAAAATATCACTCTATGCATGCGCACATGGCGTGAAGTCAGAAATTTCGCTTGACACCAGTATTCTGTAATTTCTAAACCCTAGTGCTCACCTATAATGGAAGCAATCTTATAGTAACAGGAAGTGAAAGTATGATGCAAGTTTGGAAGAGTTTGGATGGAAGCCGGTGGTGGTGAAGGTGAACCCTTCATTTTTCCAGTGATTCTAAAAAGCACGTCTTCAAAAAGCCTGGAAAGACAGAAAAACACCAAATGTGTTGAGTGCTTGAAATTTTTTTGGTGCTTTTTGAAACAGCTACCATTTCACTACTTTTTATTTTTGTTTTTTTCGGAACAGTTTTTGGTTGCTTTTAGATTCAAGCAATCTGGTAACACTTTTTCTAAGGAGCACCCTTACCGCAATACAAGGCTTTTGAGACAAAGGAAGGGAGTGATGTTCACTTACCAGGATCTAACTGACATTGACTTCAGTCTTATTCCTAGACCTACAATTCTGTAAAGCTAAATGGGTACAATTATGTCATTCATTGACATAGACTAGATATTGTCATGACTCCAGTATTAGATATACGATATAGGTGGATACATGTCATAGCATTGTTATGGATTATATGTTATCGTTTATAGAACTATACTCCACTCATCAAATGACTTAATTTAGTTTTTCATCTACCCAACGTGGTCTTCTAACCAGGATAACACTAAACGGAGGGCCGGGAAGGCTGGAGAGCCGTGTTGCTAAATGAAAAACATGAATTTTCCTCGGGCTGGCGAGCTGCACAGAAGGGCGGGCTGGCAGGCTGCACAACAGGACGTGCCAGTGGGTTGCACATTAATCTGGGCTGTGGAAAAGGTCGGGCCGGAGGGCTGCCCTTTTATGCAGCCTGCCCCGCCCTTTTCCGCAACCTGCCGAACCGCCTTTTTGTATACTACCACAGTATAGAAGACTTTATTCAAAGTTTCAACGGTCGTAGAACAGAACTACATGCAACGAACAAATACGTTGGTGGACAAGCCGACTCATGCCTCACACAACGGCTGAAGAACAAATGCCACGATTCAAGTTAAAACAGTGGCGATGGACGCCAAACCAAGAGTTGCGCCTTGAGCAAAGGCACGTGATTAATTATTATTCCACTAGGGTGTGCAGATCTTAATTTTGACCAGCCCGTGGACTAGTGGTAGATCTAGGTGAGTCCACTTCGGTGCTGATAGGTCGAGAGTTCGCCTCTCGGCGAGGTCTTACCAAGACCTTGGAAATTGGGACTGTGGCCAGTGTTGCCAGATGTGCTATTTTTCCGCCAAATTTGGCCATTTTTTAATTTGGTTGCCGGGTGGCGGAGTTTTTGGATATTTTCGAAATATTGGGGGGAAAATTTGGCGGATTTTTGTGCGAGATTTAGAACAGGGTTTGGTTCATAAAAAAGTTTGAAAAATCCACTTATTATTGTCAAGCGAAATTTCTGACCTGTTATCGTTTGTCAGTTATTGTGCTTCTCAGAATAAAGAAATAAAGTTTGGTAATTACTTTTTTGATGTGTGTTGCGTAAATTAAAACTTTTTGGTTAGATGTCAGATACCCACAACAAGCTATAGTACAGGAATAACTTTAACCACAGAAAATTTTTGGACTTCGTCCTAGACCTCAAATATTTTTTTTCTCACCTTAACCCGAACCCTAACCCCACACACTTACCTAAACACCAATTCCTAAGCGCTAATCATCAATTTTCTTAGCGCATTTGATATGTAGAATATTGCTCTGTGCATGCGCACATGGCGTGAAGTCAGAAATTTCGCTTGACACCGGCCTCCAAAGTCATTGTTTCTGAATGTGTAAGGTCGTTTGTACCATTTCCAGTTGCTTCAGCCCAATAAAAACCCTGTGTTTGGTTAGGCTTCAGTGACCAGCTCGTCCCATGACCCTGACAGACTGATGTTGCAGACGCATGCTGGACTGCATTGAATCTACATACTCTGAGAATAGTCGTTGTGGGAAGCCCTAATCCTAAGTTGCATAAATACTGATAAGATTTTTCCAAAGAACATTGCGAGCCTATTAGTTTTAACAGCTTTATTTTCGATGTTTCATTAGAAGATAAACTGAAGAATGAAACGCTTGTGCCCATTTTCGGTTAGAAAATCAAAACAAGGATACTGTTTAAAGTAGGGGTCACCAACGTGGTGCCTGCGGGCACCAGGTTGCCCGCAAGAAACAAGTAGGTCGCCGGCGGGCCTGTTCTAAAAATAACATTACAATGATCAATGTGTTCATATTAACGGATATCAATACTAAAATAATTGAAGGTAAATTGAGCAAAATTTTTATATCAGAAGTTTGTATCAAACTGGTAGCCCTTCGTTCGTATTAATCGGTCCACAAGAAGCAGCTCGCAGTTTCAAAAACGTTGGTGACCCCTTGTTTAAAGAGTTGCAAACCACTATTTGTACAGATTGTTTTGCGAAACATTCGATTTTGGATAACGCTCTACAATTTACTGGAATTGAGTCATTATCACCTCAGTGATGCCAGGTCTCCAACTTAGTTTGCTCTAAAACATTCAGATGTTCTTAGTTGCTTCTGGTGTTGATGTTATTGTTAATAAAGAAGTGGCCTCAGGTTTCAAAGAATGTGACCGGATGGACGGTTTTAATCCATGAATTCGAAAAGTGTAAAGTAATGCTGAGAAAAAGCTTAGTGCAAGTTTTGTCGCTGTGAAATCGGAGCACACCGATCAGATTTACATAGCCATTATGCTTCTGATAAACAACAGCGTAATGCCGTTCCCCATTATACCATGTGGGA
>Ga0210059_1014837_pt1 | contig 11457 bp, 3 predicted proteins | sample Ectturendosymbi2_FD_188042 | JGI IMG/M metagenome (GOLD analysis project Ga0210059, IMG submission 188042) | Ecteinascidia turbinata endosymbiont from Florida, USA - Sample 2 (SPAdes) (version 2) | ecosystem: Host-associated > Tunicates > Ascidians > Unclassified | place: Key West, Florida... | reverse complement strand
CACTTCATTCTGACGATATCCTCTGAAGAGTGTCAGACGAAAAGCTTTGGGATGAATCTCCTACTTCACGCCATCTGCATGTGTTACCTAAATCGCTGATAAGAAATAGCAATTGGCCAAATGTGAGTAATGCTTTTCACAGCTCTATACCCAACCAAGGCTAATCAGCAGCGAAAAAACTGCTGGCAGCACTTGTTTACTTTTTCACAATACCTGAACCTGGGCCTATTTTTTCAGTCATGGACTGAATTTTTTTATATGACCAGAAAATTTTGGTCAATTCGGTCATAATGTTCAAAAATATATAGATAAGTGAACACTGTTATGGGGAATGGGACAAATGACCAAAATGTCCCAACATAAAAGAAACCCAGACCTAAACACCTGAGGAACTTTGCACTACTGTCAAAGCTTCTCTATCAGGCGATTACCAGACCTGGACGTATTCTACCAGAACTGCTCAAGTGTGATGATTCCCTTGCAAGTGTTTGGCTGAAGCTTTCTCTCTGAAAGAAATGGGAGATGCCAAGTTTAGAACTATACAAAAACAAGGTGTAAAAGAAGATCGCAAAATGTAGGAATGTCTTTGCCAAGGTCCTGCTATCTTGCATTCAGATACTTGCAGGAAGGCTCCACCCTGAATCGCAATGTGGTTTCTGCCACTATAGGCATGATCTTCTCACCCTGCCAAATCCAAGTGGTTTGGGCTTGGACAGCACAACCCACTGAAAATGGTCTGCTGACTTCACCAATGCATTTGATATGGTCAGCAGAGAAGGACTATGCATAGCCTGCCTTGTTAAGTGAGTCACTGTATGGTGAATTGGAAACAAAAATCTCATTTGCTGCCTTAGAGCTGAAAAGTGATGTAAAGCTAGGATGTATTCTGGCTCCAATCTTGATCAGAATATCTTCTGTTGTTCTCTGTCATGCATTCCATGATGCTATCAAAATGGGTTTGATTAGAAAGATTGCTTTTATAAGGGGGCCTTTTGAGTATTTTATTTATTCCACATAGTTTAGAGTGCTGTTCTTCATTCATCAATAATTTTGTTTTTTTCTTAGCTGAGTTGAAACTAGTATGAATGTCAAATCCATATGTGTATTATGGACCTCATCTAAAAATCTGGAAACAAAAAGCTTAACTGTAGATTAACACGTGTGCGACATGGCAACATTTCACATGGTGACCCACGTGTCGTGGTGTGTGACAGGTCATGATCCCATGTAATAAATACACTTTAAAATTGTTTCCAGAAACATTCCTATACTACTGAATTGATCACACAGGAGGTTTGTGACTGGTCTGAGGTATTGCCAAGCTTTTTTCGCACAACAAAGTGAATGATGAGATAAGCAGAGGAGCTGTTTGCCACAATACAGTTATCACCATAATTCTATGATAAACTTGTTACACATTTAAATCCAATGTTGTTGGTTTGCCATCAGTTTTGTGCTGCTAAACTTTTAATAATACTTTGGCATATCAGGTAAAATATAATTATTTCTGGGTATAAAAGTGAATAATATCAGTATTGAAAAATGGCAATATGCCAGCAACAGCCCTAAAAAATGGCTCATCGAAGGTGTAAACTGTGCAGGAAGTGTGGCAAACACAAAGACACTATGCTCTATTGCATGTGGGGTTTCACTGTGCATAATACACAAAAAATATATATTTTTGTTTCCACAAAAATAACACCATGAAATATGTATAAATTTCCTTTTTGTGTCATACCACAGTTCCTTGTTTTTTTGTTTTTTTTGGCACATCACAATTAATTGTTTTTATCAGCATTTTACAATCCATTGCATTCTGCACTCATGCTCCAGACAAAGAAAGCGACAGATGTTGAGGTTTACTGTCAACAAATCATAGTGAAAAAACTTGAATTGATTACAGTACCTAATTTTCCATTTTGCAAATGGTTTAGCAATGCATTTCTTGAACCGGGTGTATCAACTAGGGATCTGTGGTTACTGTGCTGTAATATGTCAGTGATAGTGCAGAAGTAAAAAAATGACATCATTGCAGGTGGTACAAAATAAGCTTTCTCAAAATTAGGGCCATTTGAAGTCACGAAAGACATTTTTTGTGTCTTTCAAGAAGCTGTGAAACAAATGTTAAAACAAAAATTGAGCTCCTACGAAGTCTACAGTTTAACAAAAGTTATGAAGGCATATTTTCCATATTGGATCATAAAGTCATATTTTGCATATTTTCAACCAAATTTAATAAGAAAACCATTAAAACAATCCCAAAAATATTAAGTGAAACTACTATATCGCTAAGTGTTAGCTGCATCCTGTAAATTGAACTTCAATGTTGTCAAAGACGTAGGTGAACCAATTAATTTATATGAAATGTAATATCTGTGTTCTTGCTGCCCCAAATAAATAATGTCCATGCATGCTTTCAATTTTTTTCAAACCAAACTGTATGTTTTGCTCATGTTTTGAGCTGTAAATTTTAGTGGGGCTGCCATCTCTTATGCCTATTTTTGCTGGTAATGTTTCTTTGTACAGTATTTGTATGTTCTAATTCAGTCATTTTTGTCTGGTGATTTAAAGTCATATTTTCTGAAAGGTAAAGTCATATTATCAAATTCTTAGGATATTAAAAAATGGCCCTTGTCGTAATGTCTCAGATTTTTTCGTAGCTCCTCTGGTTCATAAATTATGGTCAAAAGATAAATTGAAAACCACAAACTGGTTTCAAGCCGACACAGCTTCTCACGCTATGCAACTAATTTGCGGCCAATCGGTGTTTGCGACACTGATTCGCATGCTAAGATACGAGGCACAGCAGTGCCGCACCCAATGTATTAATAAAGCATACATATTACTGCTGATTGAACCATCTGGATTAGGTCATGGGCATGACAATGATATTTCTTGCAACCTTCAAAAATATGTCTTAAATATTTTTGTTGTATTAATCATCACATACCTTTTCTGCAGACGTATTAAGTTGAATGAATAATATTTTTATATGTACTCTTTTGTTGGTTTGACGGTTTATAAATTCTCATGGGGGCATTTTTAGACAAGCCAAAAGTTGAGAAGCAGAATGAAGAAGGAAAAGGGAATGAGTTAGAGTATGCTGTTAGTAGCATGCAAGGATGGCGAGTGGATATGGAAGACAGCCACACAGCCAAGTTAAATCTTTCTGGACTACCAAAATGGTCATTTTTTGCTGTTTTTGATGGCCATGCTGGATCTAAAGTAGCTGAGTATTCATCACAGCATTTATTGGAAGAAATAATGGATCATTTGGACACTCATAAGCTTGCAAGTGGTACAGATGAAGATAAAGAACTTATTGAAAAAGCAATTAAAAAAGCGTTTTTGGAATTAGATAAAAAAATGCGAACAATATCAGATACTAAAAATGGTTTTGACCGAAGTGGCTCAACATCTGTTTGTGTCCTTATATCTCCTTTGCGATATTACTTTATCAACTGTGGTGATTCACGTGCACTGCTATGCCGATCAGGCGAAGTTCATTTTGCTACATCTGACCACAAGCCAAGTAACCCCATTGAGCGAGATAGAATTCAAAAGGCTGGAGGCAGTGTAATGATACAGAGAGTCAATGGCTCACTTGCTGTGTCACGAGCACTTGGGGATTATGAATATAAAAATGTGGAAAATAAAGGCCCTACAGAACAGTTAGTGTCACCTGAACCAGACATCACAGCTATTGATAGAAACCACAAAGAAGATGAATTTCTTGTACTAGCTTGTGATGGCATATTTGATGTTTCAACAAATGAAGAGCTTTGTGCTTATATCCGTTCACGGTTAGCCATCACTGATGGCCTGACAGATATTTGTAATGATGTGGTGGATATGAGCTTGAATAAGGTAAGTGTAGCATGTTCTGTATATGGGGATAAGTTGAGTATATCTATTTAAAATCAACCAGTCTTATTCATCATGCCTTTAATTTCTCTCATGATCAGATTAGTTGATGAACTCTACATTCTGCATTATGAATAAAATGAATTAAAACAATCTCTGTGTAAACAGTAAATTGAGGTGTAAATTTAACTGCACATCATTTTGTGGAAAACAATGCATGTTGCTAAGCATTTTAAGTATAGTTTCATAATTCATACAACATTGATAGATATGAAATAGGTAAACATGAATAGTCTCATAATCATATGTGATGCGTATCAATTATAATGCAGAACCTATGATGGCATATTAAAAGCAAACTTCTGTACAAGTAACAAGTTTCCTGGTTCCTTTATCATAAAGGATTGGTGAAAGATCATCAAGTCATCTAGTCTACCAACTCTGCAATATATACAACTTCTAGTTTAATTATTAGTTATCTAAAAAGAAAGCATACACTGAAAAAAGCAAACACACAAATGATATTTGCATGCAACTATGTGTATAGTTGCTGAACAATGAAAAATATATGAATTATAACAGATCTAATGATTTGCAAAATTTTTTGCATATTTACGATTTGGAAGTACTTCTCAATGTCCTGATTATATAACACCACAGATAAAACTTTCACTCTCCAGCAAATTTCAAGAAATATAGGGAATATGGTAAAGGCCTGTACAATTTTGTTTCGCTGGTCTCAAAAAAGCATGATCTTGAGTCTTTTGAAAAAAAGTCGAGAGTATTGCAGAAGTGTGGTGTTGACTTAAATATTCTTTACCTTTTGCACAAAGTCCTTGCACATGTCAGATGTTGTCAAAGATGTTGAATGACTGATTTCTGAAGTTATGTTATTGTAAACAGAGCATCTTGTTTTTTTTCATTTTATTTTTAGCTTGCCATGTAGTGCTTTGTGAGATATCCTGGCTTTTAAACTTAGCCAAAAACGTTGTTGCTTCCTTAGAAGCAGTTGTCATTGACTTGCTTTTATTGTGCCCCACATTAGATACCAATACCAACGAACTGCTTCATGGTCCTCACTGACAACTTGTAAGCTGTCTAGAACAGCTAAATAAAGCTATGGCCCTAATGTTGACAAAGTGAATTGTTTTGTTTGTAGGTAGTCTTTTAGTGCTGCAGGTGTTTCGTACACTATAGCTGACTTTGTAAATGTCCAACGTTTCTCTACTGTAAATTTCTTTGACTACACCTCTGTTCAAACTAAATGTAACAAGTCATAGTGATTTGACTTGGAGTTTACTAATTAGCAACAGTTTTAAGGAATTTTTTATCTATACACTATAGGGTCTGAATAAAAAAGTTGCTGAGGCCTAACACCTTCGAAGCTTGTATGATTCAACCTAATACTAGCAATTTGCATGTGTCTTAGCGTGGGCATAACTCTGCCACCAAGTGCGCTAGAGAGCTGTTCAACTGCTCAAAATCCTTGGCAAGTCTTTGAGTCTGCAATGAACAAAACTTCTTTGGTTATGGGTTTTGGATTTTTTGTGGTGACGCCATAAGCAGGGTTGTTGTAAAAAAACACCTTGATTCTTTTTAAACAGCCCACATAAACATAACCAAAACTCCCACTCCTTGCCTTTCCTTGGAAAAATCTACTGAGAAGTAAAAATAAAATAAACAGGACACTTGTACAGTTACAAAACAAACAGCAGTGAAATTTGAAAGACTTAAAAAAAGAGAAGAATAAATTGAACAGTTTTAGTAAATTCTAATGTTATCTTCTTCAGCTTTGCACAATTGGCATATTTTAACCAATATTTCTACCTTATCTGCATCTAAACTTTTCCTGATTTTGGACCATACCAAATCATATGTTGAAAAAATCCACTCTATAAAAGCTGAACTAGTGAGGCATGCACATAAACTTGATGTGAAACTGCAGAGTTTGTGTGGGAATGGTTTTTCTCTGTTGGCTGTGTGCATGCTTGCCAAGCCTTACCACTTACAAGTGAACTAACAACACTACAAAAAAAGAGGGAGTACATTTCTTTTCCCTCAATTTTGAATGTCATAATAGGTACAACAAGCTAATATTGTTTGATTCTGAATATGATGACATTGCACAATGCAATAATACTAATTCAGAATGGGGTTTTTCTGTTTGTTCAAAAAAAAAACAAAACAAATCTTGATCTTCTTGTAAAACTCCCAAAAAAAAACTTTTTTTAACAGGTTTTTCTCAACCCTGGTCATAAATGGAGGACTTCTAGACGTTTTTGACCCACTTCATCTGGCCCTAGGCCCAAAACGCTAGAGGGTAGTATTTCACTGAAGTTTTTATTGGAAACTAGGTTAAAATCCGAGCCTTTTGATACTTTGGATGACCTGCTAGGGTTTGGGTTCAAATCTTATGATCTGAAGCAAACAAATAAAAGATTAACGCCGTAATTAGATAATCAGTTAATTCGTTTATTTTAGGTCACAACTTTTGAACCAGAAACGTTAGAAAGTCGATCGAAGGCTCAAAAGACTCGGATTCTATCCTAGTTTCCAGTGAAAACTTCAGCGAAATACTTTGACCTAGCGGTTGGGCACTAGGCCAGGTAGCATGAGACAAAATGGTCCAAAAACTACTTCACTTATGACGTCACTCACAAAAAATCTGCAACTCCAAACCAAGAAATTTTTTTGAGTGCAGACTAGAAGACTTGCCGAATGTTTTGAGGGTTTGAACAGCTCCTAGCACAATTGGCAGAGGAGCTATGGCGTTGGTAAAGCAACCAAAAACAGTTAGTTTTAAGTCGAAATCCAGGTACGATATTGTTGCGATCGGAAATCTCGAGCGGCATGCGTGCAAAGTTTCGCACCGTGGCAGCAAGCAACAATAGAGATCTAGCTCGCAATCTCTCTTTGCGTACGCTAGTCGTTACGTTCAATCGTTCACACGTTAATATTAGCAGAGCTACCACATTGCAATCTTTCTTACTGTTGCTTGCTCGCGCTACACATATGGTGGTGTTATTCTTCCCGCACATCCCGTTCGTGGTGAATCATACAATCAACGCAACACTACCGGAGAGGTTGCAACAACATCCCCTCCTTTTTACAACGAACCACACCGATTGCACGTTCTTTGTGTGAAGGCTGAACTCTGTACGACCTTCACATCCTGGTCACAGCACCATTTTGTTGCAATCAGAAATCCCGAGCGGCATGCGTGCAAAGCTTCGCACCGTGGCAACAAGCAACAATAGAGATCGTGCTCGCAATCTCTCTTACTGTTGCTTGCTCACGCTGCACATACGATGGTGTTATTCTTCATGCACATTCCGTTCGTGATGAATCATACTATCAACGCAACACCACTGGAGAGGTTGCAACAATATATTCACAGACCGGCTCTCAAAGTGTTAATCAATTATCAGCATTCTCTGTTGATTTCAATTATGGCAATTTTAGATGACTAAGTTTTTTCTGTAAAATCAAGAGTAAATCCTGCTTGATCTTATTTTGCACAAGTGAGTAATGAATGTGCATGTTCATAGTTTTAAAATAAGTTTCCGTATTCATGCAGAGTGCAAGTAGGGTTTATGAACTCATCTGAAAAAATTATCACTTTAAGTAACTATTATAGCTGAAGGTCGGAGTTGGATAATTGAAATTACTTGGAGTCGGAGTCAGAAGATGAGATTTCCAACTCCACAGCCCTGGTTCCAACATGGATTAGGACCATAATTTTAAATCATTTCCAGGCAAAAAAAGCATTAGAACAGGTGCCCAAGATGATCATTTTTGGCAAAAATGTTTATTTACGCTGACTGGGAGCTAGTGCACAGACTCTTCCATTCATACAAGTACGTACGTCAAGCAGAAATGCGTTAAGATGTGATTTGCTTGCATTGCCCCGGTAGAGACTTGTTCCTGAAGAATCACCCATGAATGTATGTGGCATCAAGCAGAAATGGACTAAGCACAGCATGTGATCTCACTTGAGTGCTGCCACAGTGTAAATCTTGGTGCACGTTCCACTCATGCCATTAGATCACGGGACTAATATGTATAAAACATTGGTTTACAACAGGGGTGCACAATACAGGTCCATTGTGACATGACGTAGGATCATAAGTGCGATTGGGCTTAGATAAAAAGGTAATTTCTTAGTGTAATTTACGTATTGTATTGTAATCTACAACATCATTCGAATGTAGTTAACTACTATCAGACACAGTTACCAGATGGGCCTTTTTTCGGCCAAATTTCAGAAATTTGGCCTCGTTTCAAGTTGATTGGCCTAAAAAATTTTAGTTGGCCTTTTAGCCTTGTTTTGGCTTCATCTCAAGTTGGCTGGCCTTATAAATTTTGTTTGGCCTTTTGGCTCTTTTTTAGCCTTTTTTTACACTGAAATAGATTGTTTTGAAGGAAAATATTACCATTCCATTTTTTCGGCAACACATTTGCTAAATTTTTGTGATAAATGCTATATCAGACACCCGCATTTTGATATTAGTAATATTTAAGGGATGCTAGATTTGAAATTAAGCTTTTGCATAATCACTGGAAATGTGTACACTCACTGCACTGTGTAGTGTGTTGCAAGCACTAAGCAAGTTCAACGCTTGTAGACAAAGTGTGTCTTGCGATATAAATACAACAGTGACGTTGAAGAGGAAGGGCTCTTATGATTCTGGTCGTAAGTACAGGAGTGTAGGGTGCAGAAAGTTGCCGATGGATCAGTATACAAACTTTCGCAATACAGTACTCAAAGTGTGCAATTTCACAAACCATGAAAATCAAGGAAGATCAGTGTTCCAATACAATGCCAAGCAAGATTTAATCTTAATTTCGTAGAAAACATTTTTGGTATGCTTGTAATTTAAATGTTTTTTTTGTGACAAAGGAACGGCAATACCGCAAATAAAGTTTGGCTTTTGTCTGGCCTTTAAACAATAGGTTTGGCCTTTTGCTGTATATAACAATTTAGCCTACATACCACTGCAACTAGCCTGGGCCTACCGGAGCCATTATTTTTGCATAAGTTTCACCTCAATGGAAGCATCTTGAGAACAGTCAAGCAGCTAACACTGGCAATAAACAGAAACTTTATCAATATACCTATATGTATTTACATCGGCATTTGCAATACCTTTTAGCATTTGGCAGCATATCAAAGCACTTCCGTTGCACAAAGTTGCAGTCACTGCTGCAGAATCATGTTCCCACCTAAGTGGACCAACTCAAAAGAAGTATGCTTATAAGCAGCCTCTGAACCACAGGGTTCGGAATCTCATTCCAAGACCTAGTATTATTCAACTCAGTCTAGGACCATATTCTTAGACTGCTGCCAGGTGGAAAACATCATAACCAGTGCTCCCAAAACAATTTTTTGAATGTATCGTACCTAAAAATCAGCCTAAATCAAGCAGTTTTCACATGTCTTAGCAACTGCATCACTCCTCCGCCAATTGCACTAGAGAGCTGTTCAAACCCTCAAAAGACTGGCAAGTCTTTGAGTCTGTAATGAAAAAATATTTTTTGGGGTTTCGAGTTTTTTGTGAGTGACATCATAAGTGAGGTAAATTTTCGGCCATTCTGGCTCATGTTACCTGATCTAGAGCCCAACTGCTAGACGGAAGTATTTTTGTTAAGTTTTCATTGGAAACTAGGCTAGAATCTGAGTCTTTTGAGCCTTTGATTGACTTTCTAGCATTTCTGCTCCAAAGTTATGATCTAAAAACAGCAAATAAATTAATTATGTAATTGGTGAATTAATTACTCATTTTGTTGTTTTTAGGTCATGTCTTTTGGACCCAAAACCCTAGCAAGTCATCCAAAGTATCAAAAAAGACTCAATTTTTAGCCTAGTTTCCAATAAAAACTTCTACCATCCCATCTAACGGTTTGGGTCCAGGGCAAGATGAAGTGGGCCAAACTACTCCACTTATGACATGGCGTCACTCACAAAAAATCAAAAACCAAAAAAATGTTTTGTCATTGCAGACTTGAAGACTTGCTGAGGTTTGAACAGCTCTCCAGGATGATCAGCAGAGGAGTCATGCTGTTGCTAAGACACGTGCAAACTGCTTAAATTAGGCCAAATCATACTGGCAGTGAAGGTGTCAGGCAACTGTTGGCAAAACGTCTCCCTTCCTGGACATGCCAAAATCAACACTGTGCATTTTGCAATCCTGGCTTTCTCATTTTGTGTGTTGCGCTGTCTGGTTGTGTCTCATCAATGTGGGTATGGAGACTGAAGCATTGCTACGACAGTAGCACTTTTAAAGTTTTTTTTTTATGCCATTGGGGTAACTACCCAATGCATGTGACTATGTTTAACACCCTTGCACCAGATGTGTTAAATTCTCTACAGAACAAATAAGATGCACCTGTATTGCACACCAACTTCGAATTTTAGTTTCATTTGACAACTGTTACTTTTCCGATGCACTGCATACAGTACACTTCTCAGTTTAAAATGTGGAATTATGCCATGCAGTTCACCTCAGACAATGTACTGTTTCAACGATGCTTTTTTGACTTTACTCTTTATATTTTTTCACATCAGTAAGATTTATTTGGTGTATGCCCCAACTGAATGATGAATAACAAACCCATTGGGATTGTAAAAGCTTCACAACGCCACCGACTAACAAATCAGTTAAGTCTTTACACACAGTGCCGGAGCTATATCAGGACCAAGAGATTTGTAGTATTTCTATATCCTACAGTTCTACAAATCTTGGTACACAACAGTTGTGAGACATAAATGTGTTCCTCACACTGCATTGCATAGTCCAAAGCAAGCAGAAAAACAAAAGCCACAAGTGTGAGAAACATATCATAAATAACACAGGCGATTATTATGAAACGCATGCAGTGTTTAACACTTTGAGAGCTAGCATACGATATATTCGTGCTTCGATTTCGGCCTAAAATCAGCAGTTTTCAGTTGCCTTACCAATGCCCTAGCTCCTTCGCCGATTGTGCTAGAGAGCTGTTCAGTGGCTGAAACGGATCGGCCAGTCCAGTAGATTGGACTCGAAAAAAATTTTTTTGGTTGGGGGTTCGGATTTTTTGTGAGTGATGTCATAAGTGAAGTAGTTTTAGGGTCATTTTGGCTCATGTTGCCTGGCCTAGGGCCCAACTGCTAGGCTAAAGTATTTTGCTGAACTTTTCGTTGGAAACTAGAGTCGAGTCCGAGTCTTTTGAGCCTTTGATCGACTTTCTAGTGTTTCTGGATCAAAAGTTATGATTTAAAATAAACAAATTAATTAATTAGCTAATTAGTCAAATATTTTTACTAGTTAAGATCATAACCTTTGATCCTGAAACCCCAGCAGGTCATCCAAAGTATCAAAACACTCGGATTATAGCCTAGTTTCCAATAAAAAAACTTGAGTGAAATACTACCATCTAACAGTTGGCGCCCAGGGCCAGGCAAAGTGGGCCAAGGTGGCCTAAAAGTCCTCCACTTATGACGTCACTCACAAAAAACCCGCACCCCCAAGCAAAAAAATTTTTTGAGTACAGACTAGAAGACTTGCCGTGTGTTTCGACGCTTCAACCAGGTCCATAGCACTTACCGAACGGGAG
>Ga0210059_1014836_pt1 | contig 11459 bp, 12 predicted proteins | sample Ectturendosymbi2_FD_188042 | JGI IMG/M metagenome (GOLD analysis project Ga0210059, IMG submission 188042) | Ecteinascidia turbinata endosymbiont from Florida, USA - Sample 2 (SPAdes) (version 2) | ecosystem: Host-associated > Tunicates > Ascidians > Unclassified | place: Key West, Florida... | reverse complement strand
CAACCCTCCCTGAAAAATGTAAGGCAAAAGATTCCGCCAAACGGCCAAACTCGCTTTAAGTCTGGATTTCGTTGCGAAATTTCACAACACAATCATTTTCGGTACTTCCGACACCATTTTGGCTCAACGTTTCCTAGGAATCCAACAAAACCAATGTTTCGCTCTTTTCCAACGACGCCGCTTATGCGATAACGTTTTCAGCACACTTGCTGATGAATTTGGCGATTTCGGGGCTGTCTTAGGCACAGCCCTGAAGGAAAGAAACCAAAGAATTGGCTCCAAGAAACATGGTGGTATATCCGCCTATCGCAAAGCGTTTTTGTTATTTTGACGTTGAATTTTTAAAGAAAAAACGGAGGAAATATGATCTTGCCTGTTTTTTACCACCTGATTTTCTTGGATATTGAAATTTATAATTAAGTTTAACAATGCTTTTACTAGCACTTTAGTGATATTGGCGGCATTGGATTCAAATCTAGTCGCCAATCTCGGGCTGCGAAAATACAGCCCTTCGTTTATCTACACCAGTAGGCTAAGCTGATGAGCTGTCTAGGGTTGGCGTTTGAAGATGTACGGCAGTAGCTGGTGGATATCATTCTTGGACAACAAAAGGTGTGACTGATTTAAAACATTAAAATGTAAAAATTTTGAAGCATGAGAAGTCTGGCAAACCTTTCAGCATTCAAATAGACCCTTTTGGTACTTTTGGTAAGAAAGGTGAACATTGTAGCTGTAATTTATTCAGGATACACGCTTTTACTGGAAAAGCATAACGATCCAGTTAAAAAAAACAAATTTTGTATAAATTCACAAACTGTTAGAATTTTTTTGGAAAATTTAAACTTCATTTGAAAAAACATGATGAAAGTACCCGCTCAAAGAAAATGGCTGCAGCCTAGGTCTGCTGCTATGACACGGTTTGAATAAAATGCTGAGCTTTGTCGTATAAACATTAACACCTTAGTAGTCGAGCGGAATGTTCTAAGCTTAGTATGCGAGTGGTCCTGCGTTCGACTCTCGCTTTTACAGCTTGGTGGCACTGGTTATGCGTCATACTTTTGATGGGACCGGTTGGGTTAATTCTTTTGTGTTCGTGTTTAGGGTTTGGGTTCGGTTTCATTAAACTGAAGTGAATATTTTCTATGTATCAATAATGACAACTGAAAATTACCAGTTTCATAAGTTTAGGACTGCTGGAGTGATTGGAAACGCCATTATAAACAGCCAGGGGCAGGCGACAATCCTGTATGTTCAACCAGAGATGAAATTTCGCAGCCCTCCCGGCCATTTTCACCACGAGCCGCCACTGCTCGAAGGAACAGTGCTAACATCTTCCTTCTTCCACTTAGTTACCCAACGCTGCACTTCAGGAACAACCGCTGCTCTGGGACCAATATCTTCTTGATATATTTCCAGTAACCTTTCTAAATCTTGAGTGGTGTTTGGCGCAGGGATGTGGAAGCGGAGGTAGAAGATGGAAGCAGAAGCCGTGGAAGCGGTCCTTTTGCTATGGAAGCGGAAGCGCGAAAATCCTACCGCTTCCACATAGGTTATTTATCTTGGAGAGTAACTTGGCGAAAAAGTTTTGTCCATTTCCCAGTGTGGATTAAGCGATGAAGTTGCACTATAAGTCTGAATGAGCGTGCGAATAGCAGTAGCGCGAGAGAACGAGATAAAGCATAACTAGCATCCATGGCGTTCTTCACAGAAGGCTAAGTCATCGTGCAACTTACCGATTTTATCGGAGGCTGACTTTTCAATCCTAGCTGCTGTCTACTACAATGGTAACAGTTTGAAAGCACAGCAATCTCCCGGTTATGTTCGCAACTTGAACCTGAGCTGTTTGTGCGAACTTATGTGGTAGGTGCGAACTTAGCAGTTGTGCTTTTAACTGCCTTAGCAAACAGATGCTGATCATTAGGGCTAATGTTTGGAGACTGATTGATGCGTTGACTGAAGCTAACTATTCTTTTCAGCAAGGCATAGTATTCACTTGCATTATGCTATTCACTTCACAAACAACGTTAGGCAAATCCAAGCATTTAATTGAGTCAATTTGAGTCAAATCATCCAACTGATCCAAGTTAACGAAACATCTCACGACAGTACGGAGTGAGGCTGCTGTAGGAAAGTCTGTGCGAACCGGGAAGTTATGTGCAACGGTATTTGCCCTAATGTCTGAAGACACACACACAAAAAGAAGTTAGTGCGTCTGTCCGCAGATTAACAGAGCTGGATAGAAAGGAATTTCTTTGGATAGATAACATGCATCGAGCAAAGCGCCCCTTCCACCTTCACTAACTATTTTGAAAGCAAACGAACTTGCCGAACAATTATATCAAATCGTGAACTTTAGAAACATAATACTTCGTGTTTGACATTTTTATGACCCGTTGTCACGTTTGATTTCCTGTGAATAACAATAAATTGCTGAAAAATTTGTATCCAGATTTTTTCATAACTTTGTACGAACTTAACTGAGATATTACTGTACATATGTGTTTGCCAACTCAGTCTAAAAAGCTTTTAGCATTTTATTAAAGACGTAAAAAGTTTGTTGAAAACCTTGCATTCTAGAATTTTGCTCAAAGCATTATTATGATGTAATAATGTATGACAATCAAAGTGCTTTGAAGAAACCTTAAGCGGTATGCTTTGCAATTTAGCTTGATATTTGTTAGGCTAAGGTCAGGTTGTTGTAAGTGCTGTTTGTATTGATATGTATTGAAGACAGTTTTCTAGGTTGTGTTCAGAGATACACCGATATACGGCCTGGCCGATATATCTGGCCGATATTTGGGTTTTGCCGATATATCGGTATCGGCCAAAACGGCCGATTTTATCGGCTTCAGCAGGTGTTGACAAAACGCTGTCATATTCCTCACGTATTCAGGCACCTTGCGCAAGAAAGCACAATGAACCAAGTCAAGACAGTTATCTCGCAGCAACGCCAGCAGGTGCGGTTTCATAAACAAGCAAGACTAGATGAACCATGGTGCACACGTCGGCCGTCGCAGCCAAAAAAAGCATCATCATTAATCAGATTAATTGCAAACCACTGCAAAATATCGAAATTGCTACAATTTGAAATATTTTAGCTCATAAATCCTGATTTTTGAAGTTTATGAAAAAAAGCTAAGGCATAAAATACATTGTATTTTTGATAATGAAGCAGATAACAAGATTTAAAAATTTTGGAAATATCAGTATCGGCTATCGGTCCATGAATGGCCGATATATTGGCATCGGTACCGGCCCCAAAAAAAGCCATATCAGTCGATCTCCAGTTATGTTTTTTGTAAGAGCAGAGTAGCAGTACCGTGCTGACAGATACTAACTTATGAGATCATTTTAACTAGTAATGTGCCCTTGTGAATCGTAAGCTGCTGGTTTTGATAGTCATGCTTGTCAGCAAGTTCGTAGATGAAATAGAGTCCAGGCTCTGTTGGAAGCGGAAGCGGTCGACGCGGAAGCAGTTGACGAAACAGCCGCTTCAACATCCCTGGTTCGGACCACGCTGGTATAGAACATTGGATTTGAACTCCAATCCAATGGACAGTTCCCATTTCGAGAATCATTTCAAACGTACGATAAATTGTCAAGCAACTCGGGCTAATGTGAATGAACCTAGTAAGCAGAGGACAAGCGTTATCATTGCTCTGTGACGTACGTTAGTCAACAATGGAGAAGTTATCATGAGAACTTCTCATTTATTGTTCTGTAACTAACGTCACAGAGCAACGAAAATGCCAGCCAGAATGAAAGCAAATGGAAATTTCAGTGACGCAAGCGTCGAATGGCTTTCTTCAGTCAGAATATATGGCATGATTAGCCCGAGTGATGCTGGTGACCTGGGTCGCCCCTGTAACAGCCTAGTTGAGCTTCAGGTGGTTCACCGATACTTTTTCACAGTGGTGTAATTTTGTCTAAAAATAGTGTAATTTAGACCTTCATGGGTTGTATAGCAAATGACGTCATAATTTAATGCTTGTGACGTCAGAGATGGCAATTCAAACCACAAAAATTTCCTATAGTTTTTTGACGTGCACTTGTGCCACCCACTTTCGAAAAGGTTTCGCCACCCATATGGTTAGGATAGCAAAAGACACATAATTGAGGTCTAAGACTAAGTCCAATATTTTTCAATGGTTATAGTTATTCCCGTAATGTGTGTTGCAGCTTTTTGTGGGTATCTGACCTCTAACCAAAAACGTTTTAATTTACACAACACACATTAAAAAAGTAATCGCCAAACATTCCTTTAATCTGAAGAGGAAAATAACTGACAAACATTAATAGGTCCGAAAAATCGTAGAGGTCAGAAATTTCGCTTGACACCGGATGCGGGCAGGGGTGTAGTAGGGTGGGAACGGCGTTCCCACACCTTTTTGCACGGGATTCTTCATTCAAACATGGCTACCAGTGGCGTACGCAGAAAATTTCCGAGGGGGGGGGCAAAGCATAGGCGTAGCCAGTGGGGGGCAAACGGGCCATACCCCCCTAAATATTTTTAGAAAATATAGTCATTTTGTGCTTTGAGAGGTGTTTTTCTGAACAGAATAGTGTTATTCGCCTAAAATTAAACATTGTGGTATACACTGCCGAATACTGACAGTATACACTGCCGAATACTGTTTATACATTTTTTATTTTTAGGGTCTGAGTGGGGGTCATGGCACAGTGCCCACCTCCGTACGCTAGTGATGGCTACGATTTCAAAGATGTGCTAGCAACGCGCAGATTCGCACTGCTATTCAAAAGTCTACAGTGAAACAGGAAGATCCATTGTGGAAATTCTTGGAAGTGAATCCTCACTTCATTCGAAATATTTGGTGCAGTCTTTCTTTTCATTCGGTGTGGGAATGCCGTTCCCGCTCCTCTTTTTCTATCACTACACCCCTTGATATTGGTGAGGATGTCCGATCGGAAACGCTTTAGCTAAATATTGTGCGTGTTCCAAGAATTACATTAACTGTGAGCGCAAGCCGAGTTGAACTAAGCAGGCTAATGTGTAGTAGTTGACATAGTTTAGGCGTATCATTCATGACATTAGTTCATCTGGACCTAATAGTGTTTTGCGTTTCTTAGTTCTTTCGTTTGCAAAACTTGACACTTGTGTTTATTTTTAAATAAACCCTGAGTACTTTTGCAAAATTCTAATTGCAAATGGGCAACAGCGTTGAATACATTGGTTACAATTGTGCATTTTTCACTTACTCTCAGTTGCTCCCTGGGACGCCGGAGAGTGGGAGATTACATGGACAATGCCTCTCCTGTTCTTTCAAAAGGGAAGAAACTGGGGCGGAGGTAACTTTTCATAACAGTATCATGGGGAATTTCATGGTTAACAAGATCTATTTGAAACAAATTTATTGCAGCTATTCACGCACCCACAACATTCAGAATGGTTTGCTACTCTTTCTGTTGGTATGTTTGAGGTCAACATTGTTGCCGAACAGAAACAAACATATTGGTGAATAATTTTTTTTTCATAAGTTTGCATTTCCCTCAACACTTTCACTGACCCCCTGCCCAACCGCTGCTCCGGCTGCTAGCCTACCTGTGTTTCATCTAATTCCACCTGTACACTGAACATCTCCACAGACATGGTTGTCGAAATTCAGGTCACACAATTGCTAAGACAACTTCTTACAGAGAGTCACTGGCGTTAGATATTCTCTAGATTTGACACATTTAAAATCCTATCAGCTTTTTGAAAAAGCAATCGACAAATTTTCAGCAGCAAAAGCAAGAAAACTTTGTCCTTGGAATAAGATAGTTGCAAATAAAGCATTAGATGGCAGTTTTTCTTTTCTTTTATGCTGTCACGAACGGGCTGGGTAGGAGTGCCTGAACTGAGTTTATCCCAGGCGCGGGGAACCCGAGGTACGTCACTGCTTGGAGTGTCGTTTGTTTTTTGCAAAGTGCTTTCAAGTCTGTTGCTGCAACATGTTGCTGTAGATAAAAATGCTATTTGACATCTACGTAGTCGTATTTAATTTCGATCACATCAGCACGAAAAAATTCTTGTAACTCACCCTGGGAATGAAATGTCGCTTTTCTGCTACATCGTACGTTCTTTTTCTTACAGACGTCACAGCGTTTCTTTCACATTGCAGTTATTGCAATCGGAAATCCCGAGCGGCATGTGCGCAAAGCTTTGACACAATCAACGCAACAGCACCGGAGAGGTTGCAACAACATCCCCTCCTTTTTACAACGATCCGCACCGATCGCACGTTCTTTGTGTGAAGGCTGAACTCCGCACGACCTTCACATCCCGGTCACAGCACCATTTTATTGCTATCGGAAATCCCGAGCGGCATGTGCGCAAAGCTTCGCACCGTGGCAGCAAGCAACAATAGAGATCATGCTCGCAATCTCTCTTACCATTGCTTGCTCGCGCTTCATATATAATGGTGTTATGCTTTACGCACATCCCGTTCGTGGTGAATCACACAATCAACGCAACAGCACCGGAGAGGTTGCAACACAGTTAATATGGGGAAACGCTATTTTTGTAAGCGTGGTCCAAGGGGTCTTCACGTCGAGCTTCATGCCTCAGATTGTACTAACTAAACTCAAAACAACTACATAATTCCCTTTTTTACTAATCTGATGACTTTAGTCTTATGAAAAAAGTAATGTCGTTGAGAACCGTGAATGACAATGTTATTACTCCACCTTAATAATAGCGTTGTCTGTTTTCATTACCATTTGCATTTTTTCAGATGCTTACAGCAGTTACAAGTCCAGCAGAAAAATTTTGCACTCACGAAAAAACAAACTTTTCGCTGAGCAAAAAAATGCACAACAACCAGGGGCGGCTCGTCTAGAGGGGATGCCGGGCTGCGGCCCTCCCTGAAAAATGTAAGACCAAAGATTCCGCCAAACGGCCAAACTCGCCTTAAGTCTGGATTTAGTTGCGAAATCTCACAACACAATCATTTTCGGTACTTCCGACACCATTTTGGCTCAGCGTTTCCTAGGAATCCAACAAAACCAATGTTTTGCTCTTTTCCAACATCGCCGCTTATGCGATGACGTTTTCAGCACACTTGCCGATGAATTCGGCGGTTTCGGGGCTGTCTTCGGCACAGTCCTAAAGGAAGGAAACCAAACAATTGGCTACAAAAAACATGGTGGTATATCCGCCTATCGCAAAGCGTTTGTGTCATTTTGAAGATGAATTTTTAAAGAAAAAACGGAGTAAATATGATGTTGACTGTTTTTCACCACGTGATTTTCTTGGATATTGAATTTTATCATTAAGTTTAACAATGCTTTTACTAGCACTTTGGCGATATTGACGCCATTGGATTCAAATCTGGTCGCCAATCTCGGGCTGCGAAAATACAGCCCTTCGTTTATCTGCACCAGTAGGCTAAGCTGATGAGCTGTCTAGGGTTGGCGTTTGAAGATGTACGGCAGTAGTTGGTGGATATCATTCTTGGACAACAAAAGGTGTGACTGATTTAAAACATTGAAATGTGAACATTTTGAAGCATGAGAAGTCTGGCAAACCTTTCAGCATTCAAGTAGACCCTTAAATTTATGGTAAGGTGAACATTGCAGCTGTAATTGATTCAGGATACAAGCTTTTACTGGCAAAGCATAATAATCCAGTTAAAAAAAACATATTTTGTATAAAATAATAAACTGTTTGAATTTTTTTGGAAAATTTAAACTTCATTTAAAAGAATATGATGAAAGTACCCGTTCAAAGAAAATGGCTGTAGCCTAGGTCTGCTGCCATGACACGGTTTGAATAAAATGCTAAGCTTTGTCAAAATAGCAATAACACCGTAGTAGCCGAGCAGAATGTTCCAAGCTTAGCATACGAGTGGTCCTTGGTTCGACTCTCGTCTTTACAGCTTTGGTGGCAATGGTTATACGTCATAATTTGATGGGACCGGTTGGGTTAATTCTTTTGTGTTCGTGTTTAGGTTTTGGGTTCGGTTTCATTAAACTGAAGTGAATATTTTCTATGTATCAATAAGGACAACTGAAAATTACCAGTTTGATAAGTTGTAGGACTGCTGGAGTGACTGGAAATGCCATTATCAACAGCCAGGGGCATGTCGACAATCCTGTATGTTCAACCAGAGATGAAATTTCGCAGCCCTCCCGGCCATTTTCACCACGAGCCACCACTGACAACAACCTTGAATAAAAATCGCCAGTTTATCTAAGCGATGTCAATCGTGACATAAGCGTAACCAGAAGGGGACCTGGAGGGCCATGGCCCCTACAAATTTTAGAACATATGGTCATTTTGTGCCTTGAGGTGCGGTATCCCAAAGAAAATAGTGTTATTCGCCTAAACTCAAACATTTTGGCCGTCTCCAAATTTTTTGACCCCCCAAAATTTTGATCTTGCTACGCTAGTGAATCGTGAGCAATGCAATGTATGCGATTACAGACATCAGCGGTTGTTTTTCAAGTAACACAATCAGTTGTTGCGCAACTTATTTTGCCCAAATCGAAATGTTTTTGGTACAATGTTACAATTCAACAGTGTGGCTGGCCTACCCTCCTACTTGCAACGAAGCTGTTCTATAGTTTCATTCACTAAGCACCTTGGAAAATGCCCTTCAAAACCGACCAAGTTGAAAATGAACATTTTTTTATGGCTTAACACAAACGCTCGTAGAAAGCAAAGCTTCTTTTTATTCCAAGGATTGCACTGCTTGTAAGCAAACCTGCTAAAAGGTGCCAGTCACATTTGTAACGCAACATCTCGTCATGTTTATTGTAGTGTATCAAGCCAACACTGGACATCAAGCATCAAATCTTTACAATAAATTCAGCACGCAGAACAACTTTACTTCCAAATGTTGAAGTTGTCACGCCTTCAAACCTCTTAGAGGGTTAAAGCGTGACTTTGCAAAATAACTCCAGCAGTTATTTTGCCTTTAGCTGAACGCGATTGGCTGAAGTAGACACATGGCAAGTTTGGAACGCATGTCCTGCTTAGTTGACCATGACATCTGTAACAGGTAAGTCCCACCTGCGTGGACAAGTACTCTCATGGTTTCAGGGCTGGCAAGCAGCTAGCGCAGCTATGTCCAACCCGCGGCCCTCGGGCCGCATGCGAGCCAGGCGAAGGTTTTGTGTGGCCCAGTTTAGATTTTCGCTGTAGTAAAAGTATCCTACATACTGACAACCTTTCGTTATTTTGATAACCTTTTGATAAAAAAACAATGACTACAGAGGAGGCACCAAATGACATAAGGCAATCCCCAAGTTACACGACCCAACGAACCGAAGTTTCCCTATACTTGTGAGAAAACGACAAATAGCCAAATCTGGCGTTACTGCTTGTCGTGCACTCGCCTGCGAAATCATACATTCACCACACTGCTCAAAAAGAGAGAATTGCCAAAGGATATCCAGATGGGGGTCATAAGTAAGAAATTACGCAAGCCCCCAAACATGAAATATATTTCCGCAAGGATATAGCCGAAAATTACAAAATTGTCCTTAATGAATTCCCAGAAGTGAACTTCAAACAGAAACTGCAGATATTGGCAGTATTCATGCATGCCCATGTCAACGCAAAGCATATAGCATTATTTAAGCTTCAATAAGGCCCTTAATGTTGACCTGCCAGAACAAGTCTTTCAATGGATATCTTTCAATTGCGAAACTATAAAATTTGAGGAAATACTCTAATTTGGGGAAAAATGTCAAATTTTTATTTGTTGGCATGTTATCTCCAGGTGGCATGAACGCGACGATGTACGACAGTGCCAATTAGTGAGCATGTCTGATATAAAACTATAGCTGGCGCAGGTAGAGAGATGTGAAGTAAGGGATAGCTAGGCAAGAAAACTTGATACTGTGAAAAGTATAGAGAGGTAGAAATAGGATGATATCATGGCGTGCATTAGTCAGAAGCAGCATTTCAATATAAGGTTGAGTGAGGGTCTTGGTTGTCGTTCGTTTGAAGTTCGCTTCTGCCAAGGTTGAATAGAGAAAGATAGAGAAAGAACGTTTCAATATAATGGTTGGGTACAACATCGGTTTAAAACATCTGGCGGGAAAATATAGTGATTTAGATGAGTCTTTTTTATAACATTCTTAGAGATTGTAAGCAACCCCTTATTATGTCAACAAGTTAATGACTAATATAATTCCCAAGGAGCACGTGAAAAATGGTTATGTCAGGGATTTGGTGGGCAAAAGCTGTTTGGTTTCCATCTATCTTGTTGTTTTCCAAGCCAACGGTGATCATCAGAATTCTAGTATTCAAGAAACCTAAGGTAAGATACTCCCTTTTGGTATTCTAGTTTTGATTGAAGTTTTCTGTTAATGGGAGGTGATGCAATATTGCATCATCCGGGGGATTCCACCCGTGTTGACTATATAAGTAGGGCTTTCAGGTCTGGTCGCGGCATTCGAAATTGTTCCTCAAAGAACTGTGTTTTAAATACTAAAACATGCAGCTATCTTCAGCACTGGATATGGACGAAGTTCTTCGCAAAGAGACCATTCTAGCCCTTCAAAGTCGACGGCTTGACCCTGTTTCTGCACTAAGACAAGCCGAAGATATCTTTGATTATAGTGGAGCACTACCTCCACCAAACAATGCTGTTTTTCGATTGGTCTGGTTCCTTGGAAGGGATCAACAATATCACCATCGAATATACATTTGGTACGAGTATCCGATTACAGATTCCCTTCGCGTTCATGTCGCCTGGGATCGATCGCGACTACTGGGAGACCTAGAACTTTCTGAAGGTCGTTTCATCGAGACGGAACCGACTATTGTTAAATTGTGGGAACATTAATTTTAATTCTTTTTCTTTGTGTGTGTTTCCTTTTCAATTTGATTTCACATTCCTTTCGATTTTTAACTTCCTGTTCTTTTTTGTCAAATGAATTTCGTTATTATTAAAATGTATGCTTAATTTCTATCTTCCTAAAGTAAAAGTTGGACCTCATATTTCAAGTTATAAACTCCTTAATGAAAGGAATATTTAAAGTCTAGAAGATTTTGGACCTCAAGTCTTCCTAAAAACTTCTAATGTAATAAGAATTCTATTGTTGACGACCTCGGTGTACATTTTTATCATGATGTTGCTATTCAGCTTGTGGCTGGTTGTCTGAGCACACAGAATCAAAACCACAAGGTTTCGTAAATGTTGTATGCACGAGTATAATTTTTATCCATTCGGCCTTTTGATAATGTACCGATGAAAACATTAATGGAAGAAAATAATGTTCCCAGCAATAATTGTCAAAGTTCACATCTACGTTGTAATTGATCTTTCAAAGAAATTTCCTTTAACTTTAAAACATATATCAGTGGGCACTATGTGCTCCTTGTAGGCATAGCACAGTGCCGTGGCAAGGGTAAGTGAGGCCCCCCCCGAAATTTCACGTGGGGCCCCCCATACGCTATTGGCCTATTATTATGAATTGCAGTAAAAAGTCGTAACCTCTCTGGCAGTCAT
>Ga0210059_1014833_pt1 | contig 11459 bp, 7 predicted proteins | sample Ectturendosymbi2_FD_188042 | JGI IMG/M metagenome (GOLD analysis project Ga0210059, IMG submission 188042) | Ecteinascidia turbinata endosymbiont from Florida, USA - Sample 2 (SPAdes) (version 2) | ecosystem: Host-associated > Tunicates > Ascidians > Unclassified | place: Key West, Florida... | reverse complement strand
GATTAAAAATTTCGGGACAGGGGCGGTGTCGGAGTCTGAAAAAGTAACTCCGGCCACCTCTATTCGATTGAACGGGACCAGCGTTGCCAACCTCGCGGTTTTCCAGCGAATTTGGGCTTGGGTTTTTGTGGAGTTGCAGTTTTTTGAGGACTTGCGGGTTGCTTGTTTGAATTGTAAATTGCTCGTTTTTTGGGCTTGTCATTTGCAGATTTCTGTTTTTCGGATTGCTTTTTTCAAATTTTGTGGCACTTTTGCTTTTTTCAATGTACTGCAAAAGGCATATTGAGCGTGTTTATTTTTATGAAAATTTGCTCATTTCGGGCTTGTTTTTTCGGATTTTCTCCCCTGCCTTTTATTTAATTTTCTTGCTTTTCGTTTTGTTGAATTTCCTGACAACGTGTGTTGGGCGTTATTCGGCGAAATTACTTATTATTTACTTGTTTTTCAAATTTGCTTGTTTGTTTTTTCAAAATAACCTGGCATCACTGCATCGGACCAGTCTTTTTTACTTTTATCAACACTCTCCAAAGTTTAGGTTTTGGGGTTAGGTCTAGGGATTAGCGTTAGGTCTAGGAAAGTGGTTCTCAAACTTTTCTACACGTTGACCCCCAATTAGGGTATATAATTTTCTGTAGACCCCGTGGCCTAGCCCAACAGTTACTAATACAAGGATAGTATTTGCCAGAATGAATTTGAGTACTTTTTACTTGAAATGCATGATAACATAATACACAATCCGGAAATATGCATAGAACTACAGCATAGATGTAAGCATAACATAAAACAACAATTGTTCTCCGTCCTACTGAAAGCCTACTGCTGTACTGTGTGGCAGTTCCCTTCTAATAGAAGCGAACCATCACACATTTTTTCTAAAAGAAAGCGAACCATCACACATTTAGGACAATTCCGCAAGAGCACTGGTCCATAGGAATGTCCATGGCACGCCCAAGTTAACAATTAAGAAACCTGGACCCGCCGGTCTAGCTCGACACGCTCAGTTTATCACAACAAGACTGTATTCACTCATGGTTTTATTGATATAGCTTTATGCACTGCGATATTTTACTTCAACAGGGGTTTACAACTCATTTTAACATACAACAACTTTCTCACAGTAATCAAGCGTTACTGCGCCGTTCTGCTATATCATAAGGAGGAGAGAGAGTGACCCATGTTATTAAGCAGTAGCACTACGACCTTCTTACAGAAATTGGCTATACCTTCGGTGATTCCGTTATTCTAGCCGTTCTAGAATAGTAGCCAGCAACAAGTGTATTCTGATTCACGAATTCGCCAGACCCCACAAGTTCGCCAACTATCCATCCTTTCCATTCAACCTATTCCAGAAAGGTATCTCCACTTCTGGTTTAGGTGTTGACACTGGTAAGCCCACGAGATCAACTGATTGACTAGTGAGATTAAGGTCGAGAGGAAAACACAACACGTAACACCCTGGGTTTTTAAGTTTGATCGCATTTTTTACAGTAATTCTGATTTCCTGAATGAAATTTCACGCTTCAGTGATTATCGATTAGATCGTGAATTTTGTTTTCGATGCATGAGCTATCACAATTGAATTCTATGTTATTATCAATTATTCTCCTCCTGAATATGACGGATAATAAATGTGTAAAATGCAATTTCTTAATACATCAAATAAATGCACATAATAATGTTCTAATGGAGTTAATGTCTTTATCCGTTGTTTTAATGTCCAACTACGCTCAGTTCTTCGTGAACTCGTCAGTGCTTCCAACTTGATCTCTTTTGTTGTATTAGACAATTGAAGTCTTCTTTCGTTGTTGTTTCAGGATCATAAGACGTTTCATGTTGAGGAACCGAAACGAACTCAACATTCCTTTCCACTGTGTTTAATTGAAGATGTCGGGTATCTTTATAGAATGGTGAAATGCATAAAGTCAATGAAGAAGCTGAAAAATCGAGGTCCTTATTGATGAACTCCTGGTTTAAATGATTTCTTTTCTGGAGAGTGTTCTTTACATGAAAACGATAGAGTTGGTCTCCTCCTTTATTGAAGAAGGATGAATCCGTTTCAAATCTTGTTTTTGGGTTGTCGGCGACCGTATAACATAAGGTCCTCTGATGACCCTGCAATGTCCTGTGAAGATTCATACATGGGTTCGTACATAAATTGATGTTGTTTTCCAAAAAAGTATAGTCGAACTTGTCTTGATATTGGGAATTAAAGAAGTGGATTAAAAGATATTGTACACATTACAAGGCGTCATTGCATGAACTCTTCTTTGATGATGTTTCTCGTGACTCATTTTCTGAAAAATAACTTTTTGCAAATAAAAATTGTCACAACGTCGGTATTCGGAATGTAAGATAAAATCGTTTATAAGACTTTCAAAATTCACATCGGATGCGATTATTTCCGTAGATATTCCTGTCGTAGGTGTCATCGAAAGTAGAACACTAATCCTTATGGTAATTATTTTAAATTTCAATGAGCATCTGATTTATCAGAGAATCGCTTGATGACAGGCACATGACACTTTCAATGAATTGTAATAGTACAGTCATGTATTTGTATAACCCAAATCAAGCACGTACACATGTGGAAGAAAGCTGGAACATTTTACTTCTGAAACGTTGCCAAATAATTTTGCAAAAGAAGCTTCCTTTACAACTTAGGGGTATGTCATCGAAACATGTTACCCCTTATATACGCGGCAGTTTCCCAACACGTAATATTCGTGTAACAAAATAAAGTTCTTTTCCCAATCCAACAGTTAGGCTCAGATTTTTATCAGATAACTGTTTTTCAACACTATCTAAGTGCTAGAAGAATTCCGTTTGCTCCTTAGCCACAATAATTATTTTGTTTGGCTACGTTCTTTTCATAGAGCTTATGAAACGGAAATATTGGCTTAATCAATCTTTCCCATCTAGGGTGCTGTCTGTGTTTAATAAGGACCTCTTTCCAGCTCCGAGAACATGGTGAGTTTAATTCTTACATCACTTTGTTCGTCAGGGTTTTTGTTCAATCTGGTGAGGTAGTCTATATTACTGAAATGTGAACTTCGTTAATCATTATCAGGCACAGTCTTTTGTCAACGTTTGCTCTAATAGTTCTAAAATGCCCGATGGTTTCTGCTATAACCATTATAAAGCTGAAGTGGTAATTTAATACATTTCTTCACATTTCAATTTATGGTCCGACTATCAATAAAAAGATTTCTTTCAAAATTAAATATTCGTGAATTTTCCTATTAGACATAACCTTCAATTCAATATCTCCAGGGTGTAATGATTGGTTCTTCAAGATTTTTATCGCTATTAAGCTCGGTATTTTTCAGTGGTGATCATAAAAGGCATCACGAAATCTATACATCAAGAGGTTTTAAGTTATATTTCGCAAAATTTGATCGTCAACGAATGTTACCTGCTGACAATACTTATCTTTTCGAAGTCCTAAAGGAAGACTTCGTATCATAATCCTTTACACAAAAATCTCCCTAGGGAGAATAATGCATATTGTTTTATGCACATATTCCTTAGATTTTTGATGATATCTTTTTATTATTTTGCCTCTTTGCTCCTCGTTATTGGAACACTCAGAGTTTAATACACTTGTCATTGTTATTGACTTAGGTACATAGTTCGTGACAAGCGTTATCAGAAATTTTTAGATCGCTTTTTTGATTTTAGGTCAATTTGCGTGACCATTTAGGATATATAAAGCATTTAATTCAAAGAATTCCGTCACTAAATAGGAACATTTTCGAAATTATTTCTGATCTTGATTACAGCGATCTTTCTACAGAAATTGATCATTAATCTATTACTATTCTCAAGGAAGGGGTGGCATATAAAGTCAAGTTTGATGGCAAGTATTTGCTTGTATTCAATGCTGAGGTGAAAATCTAATAGCTTAAAAGGTAACCTGAAAAGATTTTAGGAATCCATAATAAATGAGATAAATTAATTCGTCTCATATACTGTAATACTAGAGGTTATGATCATTTGAGAAGGGTTTTGAGATATGCGTAAAAGTTATTTTCAAACCTACTGGTGGTGGAATTGGATTTCCTCTTACGACAAATCTTAGCAATATGACCGATTTTGTTGCAATAACATCGAGTCTGAGAAAGACCTTTTGTCATAAGAGCCCTTTCAAAATTAGGATTATTAGATATACAATCAGTCAAAACATTGGTCACTGCAATTAAACTTAAAGGGGTCAAGTACAATGTTTCTGAGTTCATGCTTTGTTCAGAGGATTTGGAATTAATTTTGGGATGTAATATTTTTAAAAGATCACTAAGAAGTGAACAAAAACAATCAAATTTTTGATGCAATTCGTGTAAGCCTTTTCCTATTCCTTTTATATCTTCTCGTAGGGAATTTTGAAATTCCTTATTTAAAGCTATCATTTTCCCTATCATCTGATTATCACTCACCCTCGAGGTTGATTTTCCTCGAATTTCTGAAATTTATTCTATAATGAATTTTTCTAAATTTTCTTCCAGACTTCCATCGTTTGAGACCGTTGATGAGAACTCTGGGTCATTCTGGGTATAGTCTTGGCTTCCACTAGGTGTTTCCTGTAAGTCCTCCAACAGATCTTTCGTTTCCGAAATTAAATTTTTTGTAGGTATCTGTTGATTTAACCAGAGATCGTTTTGTGGTTCATTCTTGCCACAATGTTTAAAGTTATTTGAGCCGTGTTCCTCTTCTTCATCATAAGCGTTTTATTTCTCACCTTGTTCTTTGATGATTACTGGAGTTAGTTCATGAGTATAAGCATTTTGTTTTATACATGTAGTTTCGCCCTCACATAGGGATGACAATTCAGTGTCAAATCCCAAACAAGTGTAGGTCAATTTTTTACTATTCATTGCTATCGTTTTTCTGCAACGACAAATAATTTTCATAAAATATCAACAAACGCTTTTAACAATTATTACATAATTTTATTTCTTCGTTTCTTCTTGCTCTTTGAACTTGTTTCACCCTTCCTTTGTATTTATACTGCTATCGAAATAGTAATTGCATAAAGAGAGTCCCTTTTATTATTTATTTACAAGAAGGACAAGGGAAACAATGTATAATAATTCACGTCATGTGCCTTACCTTAGCAGGACTGCCTAAAAGTCGTAGTTTATGTTATCTGGAATTTGTATTTCAAACGGAGTTTCTTCTTGTTGTATTGATCTTCTAACAAGATCGAAATATGGACTACTTTCTGTAAAGAACTGGCACTCAATAAATTAAACTTTTCTATTTCTAAAGCTTTAAACTATGATGTACAAAACTACTGGGTTCTAGATTCGTTGAATCTAGAAACTATGATGTACAAACTACTGGGTTCTAGATTCGTTGAATGAGAATATTATTCATGGAATTGGGCAATAGCATAAAGACACCCCAGGAGCCTTCCTTTGGGTATTATAATCTGCTCCATGCTTGGCTTCTTGGTAAAATATAGAGTCAAACCACTACTAGTATTAATGTGAAATACAAGGACTATTCCAGCCCATTGTTGTGCGGGCAGGAATGGAAATAAAATCCCTTTTTATCCAAAATGGTTATTCCTGGTAAATGTAAATATAAGTTAGTTTTTATTTTATGCAACGGTTTGTCCAATTTAAAGGAATCTGGACACATTACTATGAAGCGTCGTTGGGGTCTATCCCAAGCAATAGATTAAGGGTCTTTGATTTTAAATGTAAAGTTACTATGTTTATGGGCGTAAATCTTTTCTATGGCATATGCTTTATTAACACTCTCCTGATCTTGAGATCCTTCTTCAGATGAAGAAGAGGTGCACGCCTTCTCTGAATGTTGACTCTGTCTTTCCTTCTGATCGTACGAAGCGACCGGTGTGTGCATCTGGATCGGATGTTTCTCAGAATAACCATTTCCTTAGCTCCTGAGACGATTTTCTGTCCTCTACCAGTTCAGACGTCTCGTTGGCTTATCTATTTCTGATTTATTATCTATTTCTGCTTCTAATTCTCGTATTTCTTCTTCAAATCTCCGTATACCCTCTTTCTTTTCATAATACTGTGGTTGCAAGTCTGTCGTTATTGCAAGGGTTTTTAAAATAAAATTTCGACTGTTTATTCGGGAGTTCCAAATTGGGTTGAAAGGTATTTTATTGATGGTCTCCTGATCTTTTAGCAGGAAGATCTCTAAGCGTCACCAAAGAAATCTCCATGCCTGGTCCCACGGTAGTAGCAAGTGACGAGTTCGCTAATACCACCAGACCATTTGCAGATTGGAAGAGTTTTCCAAAATCACTTTCACAGTAATCATTCATGAAAATATTTTCTATTTTGTCATAGCTTGCACCCAAATAACATTTGGTGTGCCCTTCCGTTCTCCTCAAATCAAATAGCTACAAAAATGTCAAATAATTTTCGTCAATCGCTAAAGTAAATAATTTTTGCTAAACCTTTCCTAATGAAATTCACGGTTACTATGGAGTGAATGACTGTCACAAAAATAATAGAAGAAACAGTAACATGGTGCTTAATGGGGATGAAGATAACGTGGTCGGCAGGACATAGAAGAAGTGCGAACACAATCTGCATGGGCCCAAGTACATAATTGTGAGAGGTTCGAAAATCTTATAGACTACCTTTACATTCGGTATCATAGGTATGAAATCTACAGCGAATACCATAGGCTGTCTTGACATTTGACATCATAGGCATGATACCTGCAGACTCATAAGAATTGACAAATTGTCGTGATCAATAAGTTAAAATTTATAACAATAGTCCTTCACAGCCACGGGACATCAGTGTCGTACATCGGACTAAAGATTCTATCACTTCTTCCCATCCTACCGCTCAACGTCGTCCTCATCCTGTTCACTCATTTATTATATAATTATTAGAAATTTGGTATCTCTTTTATCATGTATAACTTGTCATATATAATTTATCCATAAAAATGTCATATATAATTTACTGATGCACTATAGTGTCTATGAGTGAACATAGATACCATAAGTCTCCTCTTGGCTATAGGAATCAGCGGTCTGGTTCTGAGGAATATAGGAATCGTGAGGGACAAACCCACTGTAGTTACCAGCAGAGGGTAAGGTTTAACTCCTTCTCCTACTTGAGATCGAGTATCTGATGAGTAGGATACTCATTTTTCAACATCGTGCAACAACATATTAATAATTTCAAACGATGGAAACTTCCCAGGCCAGAGGAGCGTGAGCTTATTAATAGCAATGTGTAGATTTGAAATAATTTGTGCACCTAGCTCACTATACGTAATCCTCGTCCAAAAATAACTGAATAAAAGTGAAGACAAGGATAGCAAGGACAGGAAGCAAGAACACAATTTCTAAACATCTGCTGAAACTTACACGTCACCTTTATCTAAATTGTGAGAAATCCGAAACCTTTACGATAACTTCGTCGTGCAGTATCGCATTTGTCGGAATCGGCAAATTAATGCACAAGGGACGGTATTTAGATTTAAAATATTTGCTTCCTGTCTCCACCACCCATCATAATTCTCTAATGTTATGGGACAGACATCGCTCCGGGAATTACTGTAGTTACTACAAAAATTAGAAATGGCACAATCACTAAATATCTATAGCGGGAAAGGTTTTAATTTCATGCGGGAAAGGTTCAATTTTTTGATTTGAGAATCAATTTTCACACTAACGCTGTGGCTATGGATCTAAAAACACTAAATCAAAAATAGATTTTAATAATATATTAATAACGACAATTACGAAATGTGACAACATTTCTCATTCTCCCTATATTCAAAAGAGGAACAAAATTTCACATCTCCGAAGAGAAGTAACATTCAAAAATTGGTCAAAAATTCCAAACAAGATTATCTTCTCGTTCATTCCGTGTTTACTTAATTCGTTTATACATTCCCTATGTGTCCACTGAAAGTGTTACGGATAGGGCATCAATCATCAGTGTTTTTCAAAGCTAATTGTTACAGTAATTGTTAGGATATTGTCACACCGTCAAACATAATATTTTATACTATTTTCATATTTAAGTGCTTCGTTAATATAAGTTCAGGTTTCATAATCATGGTCGAAATTATTCTCTCTCATGGATGAGATGATCTATGACATGAATAGTTTCTCAGAGTTCTATTCTATTCAATAAGAGTTTTGTGTATAACTGTAAAACCAAAGTCGACTTGATTGTCATCAAGATCTCCTGTAGCAAAAAGACAATTATAAAAATAATCATGTTATAAACAACCTTAGTCCTGGTCAGAGTTTCCATAAACAGTGTTTCAAAAGTGTCAAGTAATAGTTATCAAAAAGGTAATGAGTTCTGTTTGGAATTAATTCTAGGCAAGTGGAATTTAATAATAATCCCAGCCAAAATAAAATTTAGCAACGGTTTAAGTCTTTCAATTCGATTCTTGACCAAGACCGTTAGTCTTGACTAATTGCAATTATGAAGAAATGGTCACAAAGGGACCAAAATAATTCTAAATTAGTGCGACTCGAAAATCTAAGTGAGCGTTACCAAAGTATGACAATTTAAAGTAGAACATGCTTTGAAAGGCTTCAAAAGGCAATGGTAAAGCAGAGACTTGTCCAAGGAAACAGTGGAAAAATAACATTCTCCAGCATTGCATTAGTCTGCTCTTCCTGAGACTGATTTTGATATAACCTTTTGACGAGAAGGTCTGCTCTTTCAAACAATATTAAAATGAAAATTATACATAGCCCATTTTCATTATGGAAAATATGCCGTGTATTGGCGTTTTCGCAATTCACTGAATTATTAATTAATTCAGAAATTTAATGCAAGAAAATTCAACAAATGAAGGTTTGAGACCCATACGTACAAATAAAGTAAGTAGTCAATTTCGCCCAAGGTAAGTAGGTGTTTTCTACTCCTTTTCCTCGAAAAGTTTTTCAAAAGCAGCTTTCTTCTCAATAACAATTTCACTTATTAGGTCGCTAAGTATGGTTTTCATGATATGAACATTGTGCCGGGCTTTGATGATATGTCCAACATTGAGTTGCAGTTCTTGGTTCTAAAGTAACGATGCTTTTTTGGTTACTTCCGTCAGATATTCCCAATGTCCATTGATTGTTTTCACAATGCGTATGTGAGTACCCATATGAAAACATGGAATTCTTTGGTCATAAGGATGGTGGCATGAAATAATATTTACTATAAGTTATGATAGTCTTTTCTCGGTAAAGTATCCACCAAACAGTAGTTTCTCGTTATCTTAACTGCCCATATCTATTATGTATCACTATCCAATTATGTGGTCTGTCTGATATACTCCAATACCATTGGAAATATAAACGATGATGATAGTGATTTTCCTTCGATATATCTGTTCTGATATCGTAAATTTGTCCAGCTGGAATTCGAATTTGGACTTCTGAATCTGATATGGTAATAATTTGTATTTTCTTTCGAAAGTTGCATTCTTCTAGAGTAGATGCATTTACATCACTACCAATATTATGATTTACTTCTACTGATTGAATAGTGGGCATGTCTTTTAGTAATATATAACAGGGCTCAGTCTCTTGTCTAGGATAGGATCTATCGTCAAATAATAGTTTGCATGAAACCCATTGGTATTTCTCAAAAAAGGAGGTTAAAATGTATGGGAATAACATGAGTATGTCTGTCGAATGGTATGAATGCATATCATAAATATCTTGCCGCGATGGATTTATATGTGGAATATTGGAATATGTGGCCAAAATAAGTATATCATTTCATATCCTTGAATAGTTTGTTGTTGTTTTTGTTCAATCAGCGTTGACCAATTGTCAGGACGCCATTCTTGGCTTTTAACAAAGTTACATTCACATGCTGGATCAATGTGAAAGGATGTTACTTGCAAATGTTTTGCAGATACTCGATCATGATGGTGGTTTTGTTTCTCTAAATTCCCCCTATATTGATGTAAATCACCTGGTTCTACATCAAAATGAGGGGTCTCATGTTCCGAGGATGTCTGATTTTCCTCTGGTATCAACACACTTTTCTTTCCTTGATTAGAAACATGGTTAAGCAAAGGTTCCAACTCATTTCTACAATTTCTTATTTGATGTAAACGGTTAGATTTCACAAAATGCACGTGTAAGATAAAAATATACATAACAATTTGAACATTGCGAAATAATTTTACATATTTGTCTAAGTGTGGCTGAAAATACAATATAAAAACGTTAATATTTTCATTAATCATTTACAATTTATTGATCGTAACTAGTGTTGTAACATAAAATTTTGTTAAAAGTTTCAGTCAGAGTAATAATCAAGAAAATTTATGAGAATTTATTATAGGGAATTCGTTATAGGCAAGGGCTGCATTTGATTCCTGTTTGCCTAGTTGTTTTTCAGACTGATAGCAGTCTGTCAGAATTCTGCATTTCAAAAGTCTGAGATAGGATACTCCCTTTTAGTACTTTAGGTTTTGGTCAAAACTTTCCGTTAATGGGAGGTGATGCAATATTGCATCATCCAGAGAACTACACCCGTATTGAAGCAGGGTTTTCAAAGTTAGTTGTCATTCGAAATCAAGACGACTATACCTTATATCTGAACAGTGTGGAACTATTGCCGGGCTTAAATGTGGAAGAAGTTTTCCAGAATGAAACTGTTCTGGCACTCAGCCGTTATCGACGGGGTCATCGACTGGATCCTGTCTCGGCCTTATATCAAGCTGAAGATATTTTCAATTATTGTGGAGCTATTCTTCCACCGGACAATGCAGCTTTTCGGCTGGTGTGGTCGTTGGAGAGGACGATTGGTACTACAATCAAGTATACATACGTTTCGAGCATCCAGTTTCGGACGCAATTCGTAGCTTCACTACCTGGAACCATTCGTTATTCTTGGAAGACCTTCAAACTTCAGAGGGTAGATTAATCGAGACCGAACCTACCATCGTAAAATTGTGGACTCATTAATTTTGATTTCTTTTTCGCCATGTGGTTTCATTTTCCTTTTCTACATCTTGCATTATTCAATTCAAATTTTCATACGCTTCTTATTTTATAAACTTCGTGCTCTTCAAAATATCAGTTTGTTTTTCAACTTCTAGCATTAGTGGTTTAAATATCAGTTTTCTAGCTAGGTATTTGTTGAGAAAGATAGATTTACAAGGTGATATATTTTAAACTTCAAGTCTTTCTGGAAAGGGCTTTAATAAAATAACGTTTTAATTGGAAATCTCAGTGTACCTTTCTATCATGCTATTGCTATTCAGCCTTCGGCTGGCCGTCTAAGCAGACAGAATCAAAACCACAAGGTTTCATGTTTGGTTTGCACAAGAGTATAATTTTCATGCACTTTATTTTGCAAGAAATACACTTATAAAGTATAAGAATGAACAGAAAGAAAACTCACAATACTCGTCAACATGTCAAATCACTGCTGAAAACGAAAAGCGTCTATTCAGTTATCCTACTAAGGCTTCTAGAGCAATTAGCATCGTTAACA
>Ga0210059_1014832_pt1 | contig 11459 bp, 8 predicted proteins | sample Ectturendosymbi2_FD_188042 | JGI IMG/M metagenome (GOLD analysis project Ga0210059, IMG submission 188042) | Ecteinascidia turbinata endosymbiont from Florida, USA - Sample 2 (SPAdes) (version 2) | ecosystem: Host-associated > Tunicates > Ascidians > Unclassified | place: Key West, Florida... | reverse complement strand
GTGCTAGTTGGTTTCTGTATCTTTTGTAATATGCAAATTTGACTTTATTTTCAAAACCATTTTTTACTAGACTTCGGTAAATTTTGTTTTTTTCTTTGATGCATTTGTATAATGCTTGTGTGATCCATGGCTTGTTGAGGAGTTTCCTTCTGTTTCTTGATAGTGGTTGTAGTGGTGTATGCTTTTGCATTGTATCATTGAATATGGAGTGTATGTTATCCACAACCTGACATGGGTTTCCATTATTAACTGGCAGCATGTCTAAGGCATCTTTTATTTCTTGCAAAAAAGTACTTCTATCCAGGCTTTTGTAATTATGTCTTAGGGTTATAGATGAGTGTTTTTGCTTGAGACAGGTAGACTTAATCATGACAAAAGTAGGCAAGTGGTCAGACAGATCTGAAAGTATAATTCCTGGTTGTACAGGCATTTTGATGTTGTTAGTGTATATATGGTCTAAAAGGGTGGCACTGTGGTCTGTAATCCTTGTAGGTCTGGTGATTAGTTGTGTGCAGTTGTAAGCAAGCATTAAATTGGAGCTAGTGTCATTTCTCGCACTCTTCTGACTATCACGGTACCCGAAATTCGAACTACAGGAGTGTAGGAAATTTTTATATTTCCTACGTTAGCATGCGCCGAACAAAATCGGAAACGAACATTTATGAGAGTACGGACTAGCAAATGTGTATGAAAAGTGTTGAAGTGATGTTAGCTGAAATGTCTGTGATTGTGTACTGAAAGAAATGTTTGTGTACTTAATTGATAAACATAAACTGCACAAGTCTTAGAAACGCACCACCGTAATGTATTTAAATATTACTTTGTTGTGTATTAGTGTGTTGCAATCGCATTGTCAGAATTTTTATGTGATAGGAGTGTATATCTTAAGTGTGGAAAAGCGAAGCAAACCTTTGGATTTTGAACAAGTTAGTATTACTTGAAGCCATGGTTGCGCAACGGCAACGCGGAAACATAAATACTTTGCTTGAAGCAGACTGTGGTTAACACAGAAGTGCCATGCACAGCAAGAACAGTGCTACGCGAACGATCGAAGCATACGTCACAAGACCTGGAGTCGATCGGGAAAGTAGAAAAGTCCCGCTAGTGCTCTGTCGCGATCTAAGCAAGCGCTGTGTTGTAATATCGTAAGTGCAACAGATATGACGAAGTAACTGAAAGTGTACTATTGGTCAAAGACTGTATTGACGGTCAAAAAGCCAAAGAAGGCCTGGTTAGAGACTACATCACCTGATTTAATGTGATTGGGTAATGCCAACAAAGAAATGATGACGTTTTATCACATGAGCTAAGTTGGCGAAGAAGTTTTTGATAGAAAATACACGCTTTAACACAAAGAATAAATTATGAACCAGATGGGCGGTAGACTTCAGACTCACGTGAGAATCTTCGGATTCGCTAGTGTTTCGCTGTCTAGGGCTTGACGGCTTAACAAATAAGACGTGATGCTGTGGATTAAGTCAAGACGTTGAGACTTGCAGCAAGGTCGCAACCACTGTGATGTACATGCCGAAAGAGGAAATGTCCGTTATGACGAAAGTTGATGTTGTTCTCTGTCCTTTTTTTGCGGGTGGCACCAAATGAAATTCTAAGCGGCCAATAGTGTTGTTGTAGCACGACGAAACCCAGTTTTGTTGCCGTTGTTGCGGACACCCGTTAGATGTGAATTTTTAAATAAGGGAGGTTGAAGCGCCCTTTGTAGTGGCATCCCTCAGTCCGCGGGGGTGGCAGGAGTGGATGGCATGTGCGACTCTGACCGTCAAGACTAGGTCGTGCCAGGAGCGGGGCAAGTACTCTGGAGACTACCCGTGGTTTACTCGCCTTTAATTGTTCTATGTAGATTTGATTTCCTATAGATGTGATTTTTGTAGATGTGACTAATCTGCTCTGCTGACCTTTTTGCGCGCTTTGGCTGATTTGCGCAATGCATAGGGACCGCGCCATGCGAGATTAGGGTGCTTAGTGCGTAGGGAATGCGAAATTTTAGTTAGTATAGTCTAGGGCTAGGAACGCGCAATGCGAAAATTAGTGTGCGTGTGTGTGCATTTCATAGGGCAGAGAAAAGTAACCAGCATCAGAAAAGTTCCAAAGTCGAGGAAAAGACAGAGTCAGGAAATAAATGAATTTTTGTGCCAAGAATAAAACTTATTTTGTCGTCGGTGCAAAGAGTATATGTTCATCAAAATGTACGAATTGTCGAAATGGCGGGTTCGAAATATGATTGGCACATCATTTTCCTTTGTTCGAAATATATGCTGGATAAGATGAGGTAACTTGTGCAGCTTATCAACTATTTGATGGTTGTTGCGTTATAATTTGTGAAGCACGATTTGGATTCGTGCAAATAAATTGTAAATAAAATTTAAAATAAAACAGCGGAGTTTGTGAGTTGCTGTTTTCAGCAGCTTATGTTACTTGGCTGTTGTGTTGATTGTTGTCTCTCACATTGTTTCGATTGGACGTGCCTCAGACACGAACTCATGGTTGGAAAAAACTTCCAAGGTCCACTTCATACTACAACAATTAACTAAAGTAGTTTCGGCTTTTCATTCGGGTGTATTTTCCTGTTTGCTAGTCTGGGTTGTTACAATTATTAGATGGGGTTTGGGGGATACATCCGGATGCAAAAGGAGGAACAACTCCAATCGTATCGCATTGCGCAACACGTGCAGAGTTTCTACATCATAGCATGTGTGGAACGGTTTCTCTCAATGCCGTTATGATTCATGAATCGCAACGTCTTTATCGAAAAGCAACATTCAGCGAGGGTTTCCTATAGTCTTAGCACGATTTGCTTCTTGCAATTGAAGTGTAACACTCGTAACGCAACAAAGTAACAGATCACTACATCACTAGTTATAATCGAAATCTTTATATAGCTATGTATGCATGTGCGGAATTGTTTTGAGTTTTAACAAATGTAAGCAACAAATTTGTGTTTAGGCGATTTGCGTTAAGCGGGGGCTCTAGCCGCCTCAGTCCCCCCTGCGTGCGCCCCTGTGTGTCAGGTCTCATTACGGGTTTACTACGGCAATTGAGATTAAGTATACATCACAACACTTCTGCGACAAAACAATGGACTGCAAAGTGGCCTTATATCGCGAATGCTGTTTTCTGAATTGTACAAAATCATGGTGAATAAAAAAGTAACTTTCGTAGGTTTTAAGGGGTAGACTGCCCCACTGGATCTCTAGGAGAGTTACATTGATTAAGACTGACTATGCTGTACACATTCGCAATTACGAACAAAAGTTAAACCAACTTCATAACTATATATTACGTCTAAATGACTCTTGACAATTCACATGTGGTATTTTTTTGATTTAAAATAAGCATTTGATACTGTAAATCACAAAATATTACTAGACAAACTCAACCATTATGGATTTCGTGGTTTGGTTTCAGACTTTTTCACATCATATTTAAAAGAAGAGACAGCAATTCATTTTAGCGAATGGAGTTCAATCTGATAAGATGCAAAACACTTGTGGTACAAGGTTCGACTCTTGGTCCTGTGCTGTTTTTGTTGTTTATTAATGATCTCCCCTGTCTTCCAATTTTTTTGTAATATTTTTGCTGATGACAGAGGATCACTTATTTCTGATACCGATCCTACTAATTTGGAGAAAAAAACTAATATCGAATAAACAGAGTATTCAATTGGTTGCAAAAGAATAAACTTACATTAAATCTGTCTAAAACAAAAGCTATTTTATTCAATAATGATAACCGACCTGTAATTCTAAGCATAAATTGCTGTAATGTTCCATTGAAACACGTTAACTCTATTAAATACCTAGGCACCATAATTTATTCCAATCTAACATGGAAAAACAGATTGCTTCAGTTGAAAATAAAGTAGTTCAAGGATGCCACGCCATCTTCAAACTTCACCCAATTTCTGATATCAAAATATTACAGAAAGTCTGCTTCCGTTTAATTTATCCTCATCTCCAATACGCAATTTTGACCTGGGGTAAAGTCCCTGCAACGATTTTAACTCATCTGAAGGTACTTCATAACCGTTCGATACGCTGTATTTGTAAAATATCTAGAGCTGCTCACATCCCAATGCTAGATCTACAGTATACCACTCATGCAAAATATTTCAAATCAATCAAATAAATGAATACGAACGAGACAAATTTAAGTACAAAATAGTTCACAATTACTTTCCAAGTTTCACCCCAGTTGTTATTCTCATATTAAATGAAAGACATAATTAGCCCACTAGAATAGCTACTAGTAATAATCTCACTACAACTTCACCAAAAAAATCTTTAACACGAAGATCTATGGTATACAATACACTGGGCCAAGACTCTGGAATAATATTCCCAAAGACGTAACAAACAAATCATTCCTAGTCTTTTGTCCAACATACAAAAAATATTTACTGGATCAAGTTATGTTGTGATATATCTATACGTTGGGAAATTCTTTTTTTTTTAATTTTTGCTTGTATGCTCCAGTTTTGTTTAATGTTAACGATTCTTTTGATTTTACTAGTCGACGCAGTTAATTTTGTTCTGAAGTAAAACCTAACAAAAATGTGCTCTATTTGTCTCAACGTCCTGTTTTACAAATATTTATCGGTGACTATCCCCTGATCTGCTTAATATGCTAAATTACATTGCTGTCTGTTATCGTTTTTTACGTGTTGCGTGTCTTTTGTTGACGTGTTGCGTTTTGTTTACGTTGTTTACGTTTTGTTTATGTGCCTTTTGTTTTGTTTATGGGGTGCGTTATTAGGGCCTTGATTCGATGATCTTGCGGTCCCTCGCCCCATAACAATAAACTATCCTGTCCACATTGTGCTCCGTAGGATGACCAAATCGTGCGGTCCATAGTAGCAATAAGTTTCCACCACTGGTTTAGGTGAATAGACCAATTTGTAGCTTTTTACCATGGGTCTCAAACACGCGGGCCACATGTGACCCGCGGGGGCCTTTTGTGCGCCCCGCGATGCTTTTTGGGAATTTTCAAATAATTAACATTTATGTTGCTAAGTGCCTTGAAAAAAGATGCCGCGAAATAATTGAATCAAAACTGTCAAAACTGAATGATACTCAGTGCGGTTTTCGTCACGGCCGTAGCACTACAGACCAGATTTCACTCTCCGGAAAAAATTTTGAGCAATCTTCGGAGTATGCCAAAGACATTCTCATTCCCTGATGACCTCGCGAAAGCATACGACCGGGTTCCTTGTGGAAAGCTTTGGGGAGTGTTGCGTGTGTACGGTGCTGACGGCCGCCTGCTATTGCACGGCAGTCAAGTCACTGTATTCCTGCTCAGACTTTTGTGTCCGTGTCGGGAGAGTTAAAGAACAACCGTTCACCGTTGGTGTTGGACTCACACAAGGGTGTGTGCTGCCACCGCTCGTTTTCATAGTCTGCATCAGTGGTTCTCAACATTCTCGCTGAAGGAAACCGAATCCAGACCTATGATTTGTTGGAGAGCCTCACTAAAATTTCATAACACAATTCAATTCACACGTTTTTTTTTATAGCAGAACGAAGTCTGTTCCACACTGTTACGGTCGATCAATTACTCACCCGCTCAAACCTCAGCGCTTAATATGTTAATCAAGCGCATTCCTTGGAATGCCGGGAGCAGAGTATCATCGACCTGTTCGTTTGCTTGCAACGCCATGTTCAGTTCTTTGTTCGCCGTGTTAGAGTTAGGTGGTGGTTGTGCTACTTCGTTAAGTTGAAGTAACAGTGATCATTGCAGTGAGGGTAGTGAATTCGACTGTGAGAGTATCAGCTTAGCTTGTGTTAAACTGTCTTGTTTGTTGTATTTGCTGCGGCATCTATGTTGTTGCCAATTTTATGTTAAATATCTACTGATTGCCCGAAACCAATAGACTTTAACTAAAGATGTAGCTTAGCTTTGGTATAATTTATTTATTTATCCCGTTTCACTAAACTGCAGGTGGTGAGTTCTTTTAACTTAACTGCTATCACCATTACAATTAAGCCGCGATGTTTCCTAACCCTCTCCCTATTAAATTCAACACTAGCACAGAAACCAACAGCAACTGTTTTAAGAACAATCACTGGAATCCCTGCGGTGAATACTAGTTTCAAGAGCATTGTATTCGTATTTAACCAACGCCATATAATTCCATCAATAACACAGTTAACATGAAATTAACAAATTTAATATCCAATTTAACATCCTAGAATCCCTAACTCCTATTCCTTCAGAGGTTCCCCCTTTTATATTTTATTAATTTAGTACAGAGCTTTTAAAAACCCTGTTACCACTTCCACAGTCGAGTTACGAATGAAATCGTATAATTACTTTTTGAGACACTGGATTTTTTCTTCTGTTTGTCAGAGCCCTGAGGTTGCTTTTTCCTATGACAACTTCCTGTTGCGCAATCCTTACAGACGCACATATGTTGTTTGTCACACGTTTTCGACACTTCTCGAATATTCTTTCTTTACTTATTCTTTGATATCCTTGATTCAAAACATCCATGACGCAATTTCCCCCTTTCTTGCGCAACCCATGCACATAGCTGTCAGTCATTCTTTCTCTTTAATTTGGCATTTTTCTGTACGATGCTTTTCACCTTACTCCATGCGCAAACACTTTTTAGGCGTTTCTCGTGATAATGTATACCTACATCATGGATACAAGTTATGTTTGAATAATTTCAATTTTGTCCTTACTTTCTATCTCTCTCTTGCTATCATCTTGATATACACATGTACACAATACATATACGCAATAATCACAACAGTAATTTGTACACATTATTAAAACAAAGCCTTTTTTATAATTGCTTCAACATTGTCAGCTAGCTTGCTGCTTCATTAGTTGTATTCTTTTCTGGAATTCTTCTGTAATATCATTGTAATTTCATCTTCTTCATTCTTCACCGATAATCAAAACATATGTTTCTTTTTCTGATTCTTCATTTGTACTTCACATCTTCTCATTGTAATCATGTATTGTCGACACTTTGTCTTCAGTTAGTCCCATTTCTTAAATTTTTTCCAGCTGCTTATTCGTAATTTGTAATTGACTTTGTGCACTTATTAATATTGTTTTGCCAGCAATGTCTGCTTTACCTTTAATATAATTCATGTTATGGTTAAAAAAATACCATAACACCAAGGATAACTATTGTTGTTATATCTGCGCAGGTGTATTAGCGTTGAACTCCCTGATGCCGTGAATGTTTGTAAAACACCACGACCTTCTCTCTAGATACATTACGACCTTCTCTCTTGATACGCCAAGGTATTGAACGACGCCCTCGCAAGTGTAATTTGACTTCCTGTAACACTGTTACTTGATCATCGAGGATCTTTTCCTGCAATTGTATGCTGCGAAGAGTTGAATGACTGCTAGTACAAATGTACCGTACTGGGTTGTTGCATTGAGAGTAGGCTGTGTGCTTTCAAAGTCACAGCAGCCAGCGGAGACTTATCTTTGAAGTTGAGCCTTACACCTGAATATAAGTTTACAAACAACGGTTTGTCACGACCATAATTTTACAAGCAGTTGTTGTTATTACGAACTTCCCACACACATTATTAGACGTTTCATTAAAAAACTGTTGAGGGCCGCGCCCGTGCAAAGGGTGCCTGAGAGCCGAATGCGAACCTCAGAACCGGGGTTGAGAGCCACTGGTATACATGAATTGGATAGACAGCCACAGGCGAGTTGACGAGGATGTCACAATCGAGAGCTGCAGGTGCAGGATCAACTGTTTACTTTTTGCAGAAGATTTGGTACTGTTGCATCTTCTCACCAGTCTTCAGCATGCACGTGATCGGTTTTCTGCTGCGTGCGACCGAGCCGGAATGAAAATCAGCACTAAAAATACCCAGGTACTATGTCCCTTTTGAATCCCAAGGTAGTGTATGCGGCAAGTGAGCGGCAGTACACTACAGTAGGTGCAGATGTTCAAGTACCTAGGGGTAGTGTTTACGAGTAACGGAAGGCGGAGTGAGGAGACTGATAAACGGATTGGTAAAGCTAAGGCAGTTCTCCGTGAGTTTCATCGCTCTGTAGTCACAAAACAGGAGCTTCCATATACCGGAAAGCTGTCAATTTTTAAATCGGTCTTTGTTCCAATCATTACCTGCTATGGTTATGAATCTTGGGTAGTGACCGAAAAAATTTTAACTCAGGTGCAAGCACCAAAGATGTGATTTTTGTGAAGAGTCCACGGTGCGACCAAAGGGCGTACTGAAGTAAGATTGTGTGCAGAGAAAGAACCAGGTTTGGCGCCTCCCTGTTTCAAATGAAAATATTTTGGAGTAAATGCACTGCATTCGAGAAAAAAATTGCGCCATTTTGTAGACATTTACGCGCCCGCAGTGATTCGGCGCCCGGTATTGTGGTCCCTCGTTACGCCCCTGGTGTTACACTTCGAGACAAAGTGCACAGCTGTGAAATTCGCAGAGCCCTGAATGTCGAACTACTTCCGAACAGAGCGATCGCAGCTAGTTTGGTTCGACCATGTGTTCCAGAATGCCCCGTGAAAGACCGGCGAGGCGAGTCCTGCTGGCTAAACCCACGGGAAAGCGTCTCATATGTCGCCCAAGGACCAAGTGGAGTAGCTGCATCTCTGACCTTGCTTGGTCCCGTCTTGGTGTGGAGGTTGGTCCAAGGACCAGGACTACATCTCCGGCCTTGCTTGGTCCCGTCTTGGTGTGGAGGCAGCAGGACTATCAGAGATTGCTGTTGACTGTGAGAAATTTCAAGTCCTCCTGTGGATGTTGCCCCCGCGACCCTCCTTAGAGGAAAAGCAAACATGAAAATGAATGATATGAATGACATTCACGGTACAGTTTATTCACCTGTGTTTAAAAGTGCACAGCTAGCGAGTGAACAAGTTCCGTAGACGCCTAGAGTTGATTAATACGAACGTAAAGACGGCTAGAATTGATTTGCCTGCAATTCATGATACCTTTCGCAGGAAATGAGATGCAAAATTTAAGTTCAAGTACCGCTATTGTTGCGTCAGCGTCATTATGGGGCCCGAAAGTTGCCTTGTAAGTCCTCATGTGGCCCACGGAGCAATTTGAGCTTGAGACCCCTGCTTTCGACTATCCACATAGTCTATGCTACTAGATGCATGACAAAGATCTGAATGGAGATCATAGTGGACAATTTCATGGCGTAGCTTCGATAGTAGGTTTTCGGTTTACTGGATGAAGCAAACTTAAAAACTAGAGGTTAGAGATGGTCTGATGTTAGAGATGGTCTGATGTTAGAGATGGTCTGACGTTAGAGATGGTCTGACGTTAGAGATGGTCTGACGTTAGAGATGGTCTGACGTTAGAGATGGACTGACGTTAGAGATGGTCTGCAACAGTTTTTGCAAAGTGTGTATTGTAAATGCGTGATTCCATGTGATCGCATAAGGGGTTGGATCTGTTTCAGTCAAATCACTCAATGCTACTTTGTGTTGCAGTGTAACTCTGCGATTACGTTTTTTGGCGTTTAGTCAACGATTGAGTGATGATAATTGGACGGTTGCAAATGATAGAATAAAGAACATACTTCTTGACGTGAACAACGTTCAGTTTGATTTAAATGAAGGTTAATCGCAAATATTTCGTTACATTTCACTCATTCTTTGAGCTTCAGTCTTTTTCTCCTCGGCAGCCGTCCTTTTAATTATATTCTTCGACGCTTGGTTATGCATATCTGTACTTAACACCCGGGTTGCTTGAATCTCAATGGTGCAGATACAGTATCTTTTCCTGAGTGAACCGCCACAAACGATTCACTATTTTATTGTCTTGTTCTTCCACACATATCACAGAACCTCTCCAACTGGACAGCTTTGCGACTGCTGTGGTTTTGGCTTTTCCTGGTCGTTGTACCACGTTATATTGTGTTTTTAAGCCACCTAAAGTTGGTGATCTGCTGCCAATATTAAAGGTCGACACATGTGGTCTTTGCCGTAGGATAGGTTCGAAATCGTATAGAAAGTGTGACTATTGCGTCAGTTTGAGGAAAAGTCGCGCTGACAATGGGACATACACAGGGCTGGATTAAATGAACACGAGGCCCCGGGCAAAGTCCTGACCGCGAGACCTCCTAAACGCTTAGCGCAGCTGCTTAGCGTCTGACATGCCCTCTTCAACTTTGCAGAAGTACCGGTCAAAAACGTCAATACTGATACGATTTTGCAGCCTACACTTCAGAGACAATTAGGGTTGATCATGTACGGCGGTTCGTATGTAGTTTATTTGTCCAAACAGAAAGCTGTATCACAAAAAACGACATATTTGCCACCGTGACATGGAACACAACAAACTTTTTTGTCGTACACTCTCTGACCATCTTTACTTCACAAATCGTCCATTTGCATATGTCTGGAGGAAAGACGTCTGCATTCTCTCGCAGATCGAAAGGTAAACCGTTTAGAAAAAATGTTCTCAACGAAATATCATGCAAAAGCTATTTGGATCGCACTACTTGACAGGCCCGTAATCAGCTTGGGACACCAGGATGGGCGAAGAATTTTCTGAGAGACCAAATTTTTAAAACTCCTCGAATATTATTAAACTATGTACAACATAATTTTCCTGGGGGCAAACAAATTGCAAAGGGGCTAACCGCCCATGCGCCGGGCTTAGTTACGGGCCACTATTTTATCTGCATGGGAGTTTCGCAATTGCTACACCCATTAACTCCTTCGACATCTAGTGGACAACAGCTCTTTGTTTGATCTAAAATTGATACTTTCATGATCACGACAAGCACTTCGCAACTAATTGTTATGTCAACACACTACGAAGTAATTGCAAAGGCGTTAGATAACGATGAAGAATAGGCCTACGTATATGAATAAAGAACTTACAGCAATTAATTGACACTCCTACTCGCGAATGCAAGATTCTTGATTGGGTTCTAACAAATATACCCTTCGCTGTAGCCTCTCATGGTATTTTAAATCCTATCAGCAACTTACATCACAATCCCATCTTTATTAAATTTAATTTTTCACTTCAGCGGTGTACAGCTTCTAAACTAGTTAAAATAAAGCTAACGCAAAAAAGGTTTGGCAAGGAATTAATGATTAAGACGAAGGAAAAATAAGACTTTTTCTCTTACCAAAATTATTGCGACTGATGGCCGAATCATCACTGATGGCAATGAAATTTGTAATTAGGTCAATGACTACTTCTCCACAGTAGGCTCACGCATGGCATCAAGCATAAGTGTACCCACTGATGCTGATATTCATTACAAATCTTCATTTCGTTTCAACTCGCAAAATCTTTTTCTAATGCCAATCACCCACAATGAAATTTTAACCATTACAAATTCCCTTGACTCATCAAAAAGTTCTGGTGCACACAACATACCAGCAAAATTCATAAAACTCTCTGCAAATGTTATAGCTCCTATTTTATGTGATCTCTACAATTATTCCATTACCAATGGAGTTTTTCCAGATATAC
>Ga0210059_1014831_pt1 | contig 11460 bp, 10 predicted proteins | sample Ectturendosymbi2_FD_188042 | JGI IMG/M metagenome (GOLD analysis project Ga0210059, IMG submission 188042) | Ecteinascidia turbinata endosymbiont from Florida, USA - Sample 2 (SPAdes) (version 2) | ecosystem: Host-associated > Tunicates > Ascidians > Unclassified | place: Key West, Florida... | reverse complement strand
TCGTTCCAGGTTTTATTCCATGCTACAATGAAATCTCCACATCAAAATCAAATAGACTTTTGCGGGCCCGCGGCAAATTTATGTTGATAATTTGGCCCTTCCAGCTTTCTGAGTTGTGCAGGCCTGGGTTTAGGTCTTGTCTCGGTCTCGATGCCTACAGGTCTCGAGACTTTGAATATTGTAGAGAAATGGTTTAGTAAAATTTCTATAATTCAACGATTTGTATTTGTTGCATTTGCAGGTATTTGTTGCATTTGCAACCGAAACAGGCCAGAAAAATGCCAGTAATTTGAAAAAATTCAACTTCGAAGTGATGACAACATTTTTTTTAATTCGGCAAAATCTACAAATTTTGAAGTCTCGAATCACGGACATTTTGATGAAGTCTTAGTCTCGAAGTTTTAACCAGGTCTCGACTACATCACTGTGGATTATAGACTTTTTGCTAGGCCGTAGCTACATTGATGCAAATGAGGCACTTGCCTCGATAAACTAGCTGTGATGCTGCTACAAAACATTTTTGTTATGCTAAATCAAATCATATTATATTGTGTGGCTGTTTTAAAAAGAGCAGCACTGCAGCCACACTGTGCTGCAACAGTGATACTATAATATGAGTTGGCCATCCATCTTATAGTAATCACTGGTTGCAACCACCAGAGATACCACCAGGCTAGATAAGGACAGGATGTGAGGTCTCCATAACTACATTTCACAACATACCAAACCGGTAACGTAATTAACATATTCGTCTCGGTAAAAATTTGACTCTGACTACGGCCATGTTTTGAATTATTAGCTTTCCTTTGTGCAAAGCTTTTAAATAATTTGCTATATTTCTCTTGTTTTGTTGTGGTATTTGACATCTTGACGCGCGGAAAACGGTGGTGTTAACTCAAGTTGGATTGCCTGACACACTTTCGGAGATTGTGCACGCTGTCGAACGTAGCCTATAACGCTTTTTGGTTGATATTGAAATGGTTGTTTTCAAAATGTGCAGTACAGGCTGGGCGAAAAGTACACGTGCTCTTGACTACTTATTTACAATTATAGCTGAAATTTCGGGCCGGTATTGACAAATACTAGATCGTTCCGGTAAGAAAATTATTCTACTTTCATCACTGCTGATACGGTAATATTTTCCTTTATTGACAGATTACATGAGAATCTAATCGATTTGGTATACCCAATGCCTGGAGATTTTTTCAGCAATTTCAATGTCAAAACGTAAACTAGGGTTTCCCAAACTGGGATCAAACATTATTGAGGATCATCTGCTTTTCGTTTTGTATCATGCTTCCGTGCAGAAAAAAACTATGTGACATACATGTGGAGTTCGAGAAAAAAGATCCATAAATGTGGATCCGTGGCCCAAAACCTATGGGAAACTCTGTAATAGGCAACCGAACGGTGACGTAACGAGATTACCATGGGTCCCTTCCAAATGTTTGTGATAAGTTAATATTTCAAGCTCCTTTTGCCTATGTAGGTAAGATGTTAGGTAGCCCCCCAGGCATCTTGTGGATAAATTCCCTAGTATAGTTGCGTTGCTTTGACAGTGCTTGGGCTCAGTGGCGCAGCTAGAATGAGGCCATGCTCACCCGAAACAGATATTAACTGGTGCTTCATATAAATTTTCAACTGTTAGAAAATAAACGGAAGGAACAGTCGGACTCAAGACATTGACTGGCCCCTTCCGAAAAAAATTATTGGCCGCGCTACTGCTTGGGATGAGGGTTTACGTGCACTTCCGGGAAAACAACTTTGGTCTTTTTCAGCAGTGAGCGAAGTCCAGAGCTGTTTCAGCCAGAAGCAGCTCTTGGTAGGCAAACATCAGCTGACGTGCATCACGGTAAGCATGCGCGTGCTTTCACAAGCTGTACCCGGACTTCTACCAACTGCAAAAGCATTGTCGTTCTGAAGAAGTGGTCACCAAAGTGCGATCGAATACCTGACCCCTTGCACACGAACCTGCAACAGGAGCTATAACCTTTGAGTACATAGCTGCCGCTTGCAAAACCAACACGAACACGTTTTTATTAAAAATTGGCCTGGCAGTGTCGCACAGTAGGTAGAAAAGGCGAGGATAGACAGTTATTAACCAGATGACAAAGTAGAACACGAACCCAATAAATCAAACATCATGCAGCAACACAATTAAACGAAGTTCACGAAGAGCCAAACAAGTGAGAAAACGGAATGGATGGTAGCAGAAAACCCACATTGACCGGATGAACGTGGTTCAGTTAATTGCATTATTACATAACACTGGAGACAGATCAACGTTCTTTGGCTTGAAGTCGAAGAACACGCGAAGAGGTAACGACATTTTACGTTGAAAGTCATCTTTGTAACCAATAACCTCGTTATTTGGCAAATCAAACATTGTGCGTTTTCTTTTAAGAGCAGATTTTGGTTGTAGCATCACACGGCACTTTGCTTGGCAATTCTCACAAAGCGAACTGCTCAACGTGAAGAGGAGACAAATTTACCAGATCCAAATTCTCACACAATGCTCTTTGCAACTGCAATCCGTGTGGAATGGTTTTTCGGTTTGAACTTGCCTCCGACAATGCAATGTCACTTATCATATTAGCGCTCAACGGCTCAGCAACGGCAAGACCGCAGAAAGCTTGCGCTGAACGTCACGTGCACAACAAACCTGTGCAACCGATCGATAATTTCCGGCAGGCGTCAGTCTTAACAACATCAGAAGGGTTGGTTAAGTTTACTTTCTGAAAACGCGTCACAAAAGTTAGTTTCGCAGTCGTGCGGTGATGGCATTTTGTTTGTATTGTGGCTGAAAAATCGTCACTTCGACGAGATAATATGGTGCAAAAGTAAGCTTGGGTGAATGTAATCTATAAATGACAACACAAAACAACTTTCTGATGTTTAGCCTTCTACGCCGATTTTTCTGCTTTCTCGTTTTGGGCATATTGATCAACTTTCCACATGGTATTTTTGATACATATTAAATTTATTTTCCTGACAATGCCAGTCAAAACATGATAGAAAAAAACGGTGTTTCAGATCAATTAGAATGAAATCTTTGGGTTAAAGCTTTCAGAAATCATTCACAGTGAACCCTGGGACTGGACTTAATTGAAGTACAGATTAAAATTTTGTGATGCAACATGGATGCTGTTCCAGAGCTGTCAGAAAATAGCATTCCTCGCTGCTGAGATCATCAAATGTTGGAACCCAAGCATCGCAACCACGTGGAGGTCACCTCCAGGCCAGTTCAGGGGCTATGCTTTCAAAATTTGCAAAAATCGAAAAATACGGCTCAAACTTTGTAACTTCATCAATTTCCAAACAGGCTGTGTGGTTGAAGTGGTCCGCAGCATGATAAACGTTAACTACAGTCAATATGCACCTTTACTGATTTACAAAACAGGAGATTCGGGTCAAAAATACACTCTCGACGGATGAAAAATGCTTGTTTCTACTGGCTATTTGGTAGATTTAGGCTCAGCCAGTGCTCACAGATGAGGCCAAAAAACAGTAATGTTGACAGAACGTACAAAAAAAACAGTAATTTGTTAACGGAAGACAAGCACGCCGGCCGCCATGTTCTTGTCAGCTTCATCATAACGATAAAGATCAAGACCCTGCTTTTTTCGCAAGACCGCGAAAACGATGCAACAAAACGACCGCACGTCAACTCATCTTCACCACTGGCACAGCCGAGTGTTGACCACCTCGTAAAGGTAAACGGGCAGCGCCCCCTCGCGGACAGACCGCCTTGACTTCTTTTCGATTACGACCTCCACGTCGGGATAGTCGCCGTTGTCGTCGGGCAGAGCCAACTGGCGAAGATCTTCAGCGGCAGACGCGGCGAGATCAGGGTGTTTGAGGAACTGCTCGGGGGTGGTGTCGTTGAAGAAGTCGACCTGTGCAGTTCAGAGAAAGTGGTTTAGACAATGACCGCGATTCTCTACCGGCACTTGTCCAATTGCCGCGAAGTCTTCGTCTCGATCTTTGCTCACCGACTGAATCCCACCAGTAGTTAACGCAGAACAACAGCGTCACGAAGCAAAAAAAGAAAACAGAGCCCACTCGGTTGATTCCTTGAAAGCTTGCAGCAAACCTAGAGCTTTTAATTGTCCACTATGTAAAAATAAGGAACTGCCTATTGGGTTGGTACACGTGGGCATAAAACAACCCGGTGGTTTTCAACCTGGGGGTCGCGACCCACAGAGAGGTTGTGAACCATTTTTGGAGGTATCGTGAGTAGATATTTTGTATACAACTGCATTACATTTTCTTTGTTCGATTTTAGATGGGGGTCGTTGGGTTATAGTGGGTTGCTATAATGGGTCGTGGTACAAAAAAAGGTTGAAAACTACTGAAATAACCTAACCCAGAACAATACTGAGACATTTGCCGAACCCACGTAAGAAAAAAAGGCACGCTTACCGCGCCCTTGTTCTTCAAGGTAGCTGACAAGCTATTCCCCTGTTCGTCTTGAAAAACCATTTCAAGTTGAAGTATAATGAGCAGCACGGGACAGTTCAAGGCTTGCGTGGGCCTTTCTGGTCTGAACGTCTCAGCTTCGACCCGCAAGGCAGGAATCTCTACTTTGCCAACGCATCCGGGAGAGCTGCAACAAGGAAGTGTTGATTTGTGTCAAATCACAACGAAATGCCAAAGCCAATCATGAAAAAGAGAAGTACACGGCATATTTGACGTATTCCTGGCCGCAAGAAGTTAATGTCAAAGCTGCGGGAATACTACATTTGTACCAGCGGTCACTGGAGAATTGAGGCACGTAGCCCGCAGTAAAATACCTTCGGCCGTGACGAAGATAATGCGAGCGCTGTTTGAAAGAAGCTGGTGTGAATAATGCCATGAATGAAAGATACAACTGCGGTGCACAGGAACAGCCTGGGCTGACACCTTTTCAGTCGCTGCTTCTACGAATGACGAAAGGTCTATCATGCGACTGCAGTGATGGCATGATTAAAGGAAAGACATGGATGTGATCGTCGAAGCGTGACAGACTTAAGCACTACAAAAAAACTAAGTTAGTAACTCTGCAACGAATGCCTTTTTTTCGAAACGTTTATTTCGCTTAGAAGTTCAATGACTTCGAAGCATTAACCTCAAGCTCCAACCGACATAGAAGGTAAGTGCAGCGAAACAACAGGCTCTACCAGTAGTAATACATTCCATCTTGATACGCCACTGCAGGGAGGTTGGGTGAAGTGAGCTTGTCTCGTCCGAGCACACGCACGACGCGGTCGTGATTGGCTGCCAGGCTTTCAAAACTCGCACGACACTCGGAATCCTATTCAATGAAGCATCGCAGGTAATTCGACGCGAACTGACGAGCGGTGCGGGTAATGGATGCGGGCAGTAACACGATCAACGTCGGTGGTGGCAGTATCATTAAGCGAGACGTTTCCGCAGTTTTTTTGCGAGGCAGACCAGAAATACAGCAACGACCAGCCATGGGTCGCGCTGTGCACCCGGAGCACAATTGAAATGACAATTCAACAACAGCAGAACGCGAGTGGATCCACTCATCAAGATATCACAAGAAACGTCCTTTGTTGCGAGAGCTGACTTAAACAACAGTGTACAGGGTTCCTACGCAATTTTGAATATACATTTCCGAACTTTTCCGAATGACACACCTGGGTCAAATATAGGCACTATAACAGTTAACACGGTTAAAGTAAAGCAATCTTGAATGAAATATTATGAAAATGCATGTCAGAAAGTCAAGTCTGGAAAATTCTTTTCTTCTTCCATACTAACACCAAAAATTTTTTCCCCAGACTTTTCCAGGCTGCAAATTGACCAAATTTTTCCCATACTTTTCCAGACTCTGCAGAAACCTGAGTGTAAAGAACTTGGCGGGATTTGCACCTCACGGCAAAAGCAGCAGCGTGCAAGTGCTTGCAACTTTGCAAAGCCCTACTGCAACGTATGTGCAGCGCCAACTACTAACTTATTGGACCAAAAAAGTTCGAAAAAAAGATCTCACGTAAACAATGCGGAACTTGTTGCGGCCGTCTTTCTTCTTCCTGACCACGTCAGACCCATGATTCAAGGTTTGCCAATGACATCCTGTGTCTGGTTCGGTGTATGACGTAACGCTGAAAATAAGCATTATGACATCAAATGCATATTATACGTAAACAATGGTTTTGTGGCGGCAAACTCCACTTCATGTTGTCGCCAATGGTTTTCATTGAAAGAACATTCATGTTGTTGTAACGCAAGATCGCTCTAAGCATCATGCCGGTAGACGCAAAATTGTGATCTTGTCCACTCTTTTCTCGTCATTTCAATTCTTTAATTCATTTTACCGTAAACACACAATTTCTCTACTTGAAAGATTGCTTTCCTGCAACCTTCAATGCCGGATAAAGTCAAGTTGAGGAAGCAACCAGTGAAAAGATTCCAGTTTAGAGTATAGCACCTCGAGCAGCAAGCTTGTTTGACTTTCACTTAAGTTAAAAACTGACCTCAAACCACCGCGGAAGTTTGGAGGAAACCATTGTGAGCTGGGTGCTTCTTCTTGCGTAGAAACGCTGTCAGAATCGCTCTCTCTATCGCCACCTTGTGCCTGTGCTTCGGCGTCAAGTCCACGCGCTTCACGCCATTTGGCGAGAGAGCGATGCACGTCGTAAGGCAGTCTGATGGGTTTGCCGTCGTTAAAACATTTGGCACTGAAACAAGCACGTGTTCTTAAACATACGAACCAATGCAAGAAGTTATTGAACGAAAACAACATATTACGAGTTAAACTGCACCTGGCAACACTTGGCCTGGGGTGAATACAATGCTACTCACTTCGGAATTTTTTAATCCAACGGTTCATTAAACGCGTACACCCTGCAGTTGCTGCGCATAATGCTGGTTATTCTCGCACAGGTTCTCTTTTTCGGACAAAATGAAGTTTCATGTAATTTTTGTATCACTGGTGAAAAATATGTGCAAAGGCAGATCTATTCAAGTGACTGCCAGTCTCAATGGCTATCCAACATTGCGATCACTTAACCAGTTGTGGTATGAAGTCTGAAACAACGGCATTTCAGCGGATTGCCTGTCAGATCAGACTCTCGGAAATACCCAAACGAGAGGCTAGGTTTGTGTCATGAGCTCAACAGGCGCGCTGTAGATTTTCAGAGCGAATTGGAAATGCAAAGTTGCATTCGAGCTTTGGACGAAGAAGCTCTGACGAGGTATATCCTAGGTAGCGTCAACATTATCAGGTATAACGAGATTTTGCACCAAAAGATCATTCAGCACGAAAAGTAGTATAAGCTTTAATGGGTTAGCAGAGACAGTTGCTACCAGAAGAAACATTGAAAAACAAACGCCTCTCCAACCATCAATCATACCCCAAGCCAGATTTTTTAGGGGTACATGTCTGCTCTAGGGATAATGGGCTATTAGCTTTTCTTCTGAATATACAATGAACGGGAGCTGCCGTAAGCAAGCTTGAGTTCCACATGATCACGTTTATTGCACATTTTTTATACATGATGAAGTCCCTTGTGATCTAAGAAAACTTTCTGAAAAAAGCAACATGCAAGTGCTTCACTGGTCAGGAAACAGCCCTGATCTATAAGTCCGATAGTATATTTGCGGAGCTAATTGTAAACGACGGGTTCTCAAAAGTATTCTTCAAGCTTTGAAAAATTCGAACTTGTGAAGTTTGAGGTATATAGCTATCCTCGAACTACTGTTTTTGTCCCACCAGCAGCACCCAAAGTCGTCTCCTTGATGTGATTAACACTCGAGGTGACCATCCAATATATTGAATTTTTGAACTGAGCCGTATTTCACTGTTGAAACACGTTGTTTTTCATTAAGCCAGGGGTAGGCAATTAGCGGCCCGTGGGCCACATGTGGCCCGACACAGAGTTTTCAGTGGCCTGCGGGAGCATTCAGAAAAATTTTCAAATCTGAAACTTACCCCAACTTATCAGTGCAGTAAATATTAGTGTTGAGGCTAACTTGAACCTAGAATTGTCTCACTGAACTGCTTGCTCTGGATAAAGTCTATTCGCACAATAACAATAATACTATAACCTTTTCTGTGTGTTCCATTATTGTTTTCGTTTTATTCATTTGTTTTACGATTAATTAGAAGGTACGGCCCTCCGGTAAACGTGACCTTATCAAAGTGAACCCCGGGCCAAATTAATTTCCTTTCCCTACAGTAAGCAATAAAATAACTTCACGAGGACTTCTTATGTGACAGTTCAGTTCAGTTCATTTAGCACCCCGACCACGTAGAGAACATGTGGTCAGGAATGCAGGGGCAGAAAGCGACGGCCGTGGCTGTCATTGAGTCACTGCCCCCACAAGCTTATGTAACAAAACATAATGCAAGCGAAACACGATTGTAAAAACAAAAAATTTGCGAATACATGTTACAATAAAGTAACAACACCACACAATGAACAAAACGAAATACACTCTAAATTCAAACAATTTAAGATGCAATTTACAACTGCAGCAATCCGTACCCGAAAACCCTCAGCCTACGTACAAGATATTCCACAAGGCTACCCGCTCAAATATACAACACGGCAGCTCTCAGAAAATTGACATCGCAGGTCAAAGTTACCCGCGCAAAAAGCTAACATAGCAGCTCACAGCCAAACCACGTTAAGAACTGTCGGCGAATTGATAAATAGCTTGAGAAAAGATTTTGTGCATTACCTCTAATTCCAAAATGATATAGTTTTTCATAACGATACTGTGATCCAATGTATCAAATGCTCTTTTTAGATCCATATTTGTGGCAAGCGATGCCGGTCAATGCTTTTCTAGCTTAAATCATCTCAGCGCTTTCCAACCAGTGGACCGCGAAGTTCTTTCAAAAGGGATGGGAAGCGTTTCAATATGTTACAATTTTCCGGTATTTAACTAAATCGCATCGTGGAAATTAGCCTATTCACAGTAGGCCTCACAAAAAATTGCCAGTAAAAGTGGGTTATAAGCTGAATAATGTTGGGAAGCACAGGGACGTCTGACCTAATAAACGTGTTTGGTTCATTTATAGCTGCTCCCGTCACTGTAAACGAAAACAAGATAAGCTTTGGGCAATATCATGCGGATGCAGATAAGGCACTTCCTCAAGTCTTTAAAAGTAAATGGAAGTGCTGTGCAAAATATTGTTGAGAAAAAAACAAAAACCGTCATGGTAACTGGCACGTTGTAGATCTTGAAAGAAAAAAAACGTTGTTTAAATTTCAGAGCGTTTTAATTCTTCTTCCTGCAGTATCCCGCAACATGTTTATTCCGGCAAACCATCTTTCCGGACCCGATTTCATTCCTGGTTTTTAAAAACACAGGCATGCGAAGCAAGCCCGTGTTCGCGATGATGTTTCCCTTGCATGATGGCCGCTCAGCCGGACACGGCATCGGCACAGAGAGTGCGTTCAACCTTAATCCACACGGTGTGACTAGAGTTTAAAGCAGAACATGTGGCCACGTGCGGTTGAACAGAAGCAGATCCAAGGAGAACGTGGCTTGCGATTACGAACCCAGGGCAAACCTTCCCAGTTAATGTAAATCGTGGAAAGCTTTAGAACAGCAACGATGCACCCTGCTGCAAACTTGGGGCGCAGACAGTTAAAAACCAGCTCGGTTACTTGATATGTTTGACTTAATAGGTATTCACTAAAGCTGGCGATATGGGCTATGCAAGAATTACGCATGACCTTTTGGATGAGGGCCAGTAGCGTAGCCAGGCAAAAATTAGGGGGGGGCCCGAAATGTTTGATTTTAGGCGAATAACACTATAACACTGTTTTGTTTGGGATACCGCCTCTCAAAGCACAAAATGACTGTTCTAAAAATTCGGAGGGGCATGGCCCCTAGGCCCCCTGGCTACGCCTATGATGATGGCGCTGATATTTTGATAAGGCGTATTACTTATTGCATATTATTCAACATACTTTGCGAAGACATATTTACTCACTGAAGAAGCATTGTTTATGGTCTACACTACAAGAGAAACCAACCGGCGTCGAAATTACCATAGTGACACAACTTAAAGCACTCTCGCCCGAACTCAATATACTGCCAATACGATCGATGACATCAGGATCGGTCATTTTGCGGTTAAAGTTCATATCTCTGTTCTTGACTCGCGCATATCCACGTAATAAGCAGCGAAATGAACATACGTGAAGTTTGTTGCCGGGCAGAAGTAGTACACAAGATGGTCCGGGTTCGAAAGACGCGTCACTTTGGCTCGAATGCGGAAAAGCTGTGAAGTTCGGACTGGTACGTGAGCATTCGTGACGTCGCTGATGGTCGAGACAGCTACGGGAGACGAATCGCCGAACACGACTGAAAAAAATCGCCTCGCAAGTTCCTCCAACTGTCAGAAGCGGCCAGTCACAATCACCATGCAAACAGTATTCAACTGTGTTACAGTAAATTTTATTTTATCTAATTTATTTGTTTATGACCAGACACGAAGCCCATAGTATAAACACATACACTCTGCAGAACGCAGGTCAATAAAAACAGACAAGACAACGTTTTACCATGCATTGAAGCCGGTGGAATCACAGAGTTACAGACACTGTTTGCAACTGCGTTGAAGACACAACCACAGGGTTACAGACACATTGTTAACACATATGTTAGCTAACATGTAACACTTGTTACAACACTACTGCGGAGTAGGGCGCCAATTCCTAAACTAAAAAGTAAAGTCGAGTTTTTTTTGCTTTCATGAAACAAAACCTGAGCTCGGGCGGCGGAATCACGTGATTTGAAAACAGGCATGTACGCATTGGAAGCTGCAGTTTCTGTGCATATTTTGTTGCGACTTTTGGCGTAGAAAGTTCGCGTTAAGTCAAATACCGACTACAGAAAAGTCTGTTACACTTTTGCCACGAAGCAATAGCCTACTGCATGGTAACGGCAGCTCTCTGAACTCTCGCATCAACCGTTTATGGTGACCTTAGCACAGCTATGTCCAACCCGCAGAACGCGAGCCACCTAGTTCAGGTTTCCGCTGTAGCATAATTGGCCTACCACATACCGACCTGTCCATATTTTGATAAACTTAAATTTGATATTTTTGATGCAGGTGGTCCTCAGTGCCACTCTCTCACATTTGCACTGCGTGCTGGGAGATTTCCATATCTCCACTGACACTTTGGTGCGAAACTTTCCACAAGTTTTCTGATTCCTACCTTTGTTCCAAGAAATCACACGTACGGAGTGATTAAAAGGTGCCAGACAGTCATTGCCATTGCAGTTAGGAATCGAACGCTTTCATTACATTAGCTTACAAGCAATGCAGTTTGCTGAGATCAAAGTAAGTCGTTTAATGTGCGGCCCTCGTTAATAGGCTATTCAATGTGCGACCTGGTTAAGATATTCACAATATGTTTGGCTCAGTAAGCAATTTCGGTTGGACATAGCTGCCTTAAGACATAACATCGACACACAAACCTGTCAACGAATCTT
>Ga0210059_1014830_pt1 | contig 11460 bp, 6 predicted proteins | sample Ectturendosymbi2_FD_188042 | JGI IMG/M metagenome (GOLD analysis project Ga0210059, IMG submission 188042) | Ecteinascidia turbinata endosymbiont from Florida, USA - Sample 2 (SPAdes) (version 2) | ecosystem: Host-associated > Tunicates > Ascidians > Unclassified | place: Key West, Florida... | reverse complement strand
GCTGTGATAAAGCCACCCCTGCCCCTGTTGCACCCCTTTTGAAAAGGCAAGGGGGGCAATGTCCCCGTCATGCCCTTGCTCTCTGGCGTCCCTGAGCACAAGATCAAAAAAATAATCTAGCGTTGTCGTTGGATTGAGAATGTTAATTTCAAACTGTTTGACACAAGTGGGTCAGATTTGAAGCTTTGCTTGCAACAGTGTTTAATATATGGTTGTAAGTTATACTATTGTAAAGAAAGACAAGTTGTAACGCGCAATTTTAAGTTCATGGCAAAAATTGCTATATTAGGGTCAAAACTGCTTTTTTGTTCAAACAAGAGTTTTTCGACAAAAATAGTAGAACTTGCTACAACCATTAACACAAATGCAAAGTAGTGTTTGAAAGCCCTTTGTTCAAAGAAATAGTATGACTTGTAGCAAGCGATTCACATTTGACTTTTTCAAATTAGCTGAATTAGCTTAAGGGTGCAATAGCTCAGTGGTAAAGTGTCCGCCTCCCAATTGGAAGGTTGGGTGTTAGGGAGGCCAGTGGTGCTCTGCTCTCCCATTTAAAATATGTGCCCCCCATTTCATGTTTGGCCCCCTGGTTGCTGCATACATCCAATACAGTATTTTTTAAATGTGGGCACCCCTTCTGGTTTTTGGACGCCCCGCTGCTATATCCTAGCGATGGGCCTCGATCCACAGCACTGAGTGAATTGCCGTAGCGCTCCTTGGGCAAGAGTGTTCACCTCAACTGCCCTTGCAAAAAGCCTAATTCGGGCTTCGGACTGCCGCCAATTGCTGTCACTAAAAATAAAAAAAAAATTAGCTAAAAACTTTTGAAATTCTTATCTTTTTTACTTGTAATGCATAGTGATGAATCACAAAATAAAGCACAATGCTTGCGGAGCTTAGGAGAAAATAAGACTGGTTACTGTGCTGAAAATAGAATTTTTCCAACAAATGTAAGTCTCAAGAAAAGTCCACATTTGTTGGCATTGCTTTTTCATACCCTCTGGATAATGTACTGCTATGCAAAACAATGCTAGTTTGCTACCAATTAGTTGTAACTTTGATGTTATGCTACTGCTTGTAAACGTAATGTTTCCTAGTGAATTTTGCCAGTAATCTAGTAAGCCTAATGGTTTCTAACAAAAATTCATACTTTACAATGGCGTGCCATGCATTTCATGCTTAAATCTGCAAATGTATCAAATCTTAATGATGCTCCCTGCTAACAGCATGATTACAAAGCTACAAAAGCCATGGATATTTTATTGTTTTCCTACTCATTATAGTTAAGTTCTTTTTAGATCGCTACACTATGTACTACAGACTCACTAAGATGTGGTATTAAAGGTTTTTCTTATTTCTATAACAGTGGTTTTTAATCATTTCGCTGAAGGGAGCCAAATCCAGACCTACAATTTTGTTAGAGAGCCCCACTAAACATTTTTACCACAAGTCAAATCACATGTTTTATTGCACTAGCGAAGTCTGTTGCACAAAATATTAGAGGTGTTAATGAAAGACACTGTCTATCGAAAGGAATCGTTTACCAGCAAAATGTCAGACACTAAACTCTCAAAGGGTATATATTTTGCCTAGGAAGTAGCCATCATCAGCTCTTATTCAAATACAATTTGTTACTGAAAGATTGCTAAAAGCCGTAATTGGTTGCTTGGGAGCTGCATGGGACTCAGAACAGTGTTTGAGAACAATTGCTCAACAAGTAACACCACGCTTGCCAGCTACAATGTCACAGCCTTAGGAATTATTAAAGCAGATGCACTGTTGCAATCTGGTTTCAAAACTAGTCCCTTTCGTAGATACTGTTGTAGTCTGGTGTCAAAACTTGTAACAATTGCTTTTAGTGTGCTATGAAGAGCACACAAGTCTATTTACCAAAACCATCAGTATCTAGGAAGGGACTCGGAACCAGGGCTACCTCTCAAATGGCCAAGCTCTGGCTCCAGTCCTAAGTTTTAAACTGAGCTCTGGCTCTTTCTGATTTTTAGTTTGTGCTCTGGCTCAATGCAAAATGTCCAGTTCTGGACTCCATCGCCATAGCCCTACTGATAACCTCAAAATTTCATTTATATTGCATGGTATTTCGACAAACATAAAGAGGGTTGTAACGAGTGAAGATGACATCTGTTTTCTTTGAGTGTGACACCTTGTATTAGCGGACTATCGTATTTTGCGATCCAGATCCAGTCTTGAATTTTTAAAACTCAGTCCTAGTCCAAATATAACCCAAAATTTAAGAAATTCAAAATCCAAGTCCAAACAAAATTCAAAAAGTTTCAAAATACAGCTTTTTGATGACAAAAAGTATGCAATTATTTTCCATTAGCTCAGTACAAATCTGGTCCTGAGCCTAAATTTTTGAAGCATTTAGCAGTCCAGATCCAATCCAAAATCAACAAAATTCGTAACAGTCCAGATCCAGGCCAGTCTAATGCTCATCTCTCCTTGAACATAAAGGAAGACAAAACTTGTGTCTATGGTTCCATAGTTTTCAGTTTGGCTTGCATGTGTAGAATTTGAGATTTTTTAATCTGTCTGGTGATTAGAGAGATGGTTTTTAGCCTTTTTCCTACTGTGACCTGTTTGCACTCCTAATTAGAGCCTGAGTAATGCAGTTTGCTAGCCACCCGTGTAGTATTAAAGGAGTGATTATATCGTCTGATTAAATGAGATGGCAAAATGGAGGTGAAAACATATAGCTTCACTCATTGCATGTAAACCAGTTTGCATCAGAATAGTTGAAGTATGTTGTATGACTTTCTGTGACCCACCAAAAATGTTTACATGACCTATTTCATGGATCATGACCCATAGGTGAAGAATCACTGGATTAGAGGCAACTTCACATGCATTGCTTGTGGTCCCTAGACCCTAATGTAGTGTTGGGTCCATGACCCACAGTCTATTACACTACAGGGCATTCCAGAAAATTTCTTGTTGATTATGCAAAGTATCAACTTGACCATTTTCAAATGATCTGAACTTTTAACAACGTGTGTGGAAACACTTAAAAAGTTTAATGTTTTATTGCTCTATATGTTTTCAGCTATGGAAAAAATGCTGATCACGTAAATAGAAGACATTTTGTGTGTTAGATTGCACTCAAATAATAGTCAGACACGAGTGTGCAGCAGCACATGTACTGTAAGACAATTTTGTAAAAAAGCTACAGTACAGATTTTGAAATGGTGTAAAAAAGCTCAAGAAAAGTTGTTTGTATAAAGCCAAATATCTGGATGCCTACAATATTAATGTTGCAACCTCTCCATTGGCGTTGCGTTGAATGTGTGATTCACCATGAACGGAATGTGTGCGAAGAGCAACACCACATATTTGTGGCACGAACAAGCAATAATGGAGTGATTGCAGCGCATGATCTCTATTGTTGCTTGCTGCCACTGTGCGAAGCTTTGCACACATGCCACTCGAGCTTTCCGCTCGTAGCATTAGAAGAAATAGTCAAGAAACATGTGAATTACTTAATAAAATCTGCGTCCATATCAAATTATGTAATTTTTGTGAATGAATCTTGTTTTGTTTTTCTGAACATGAAACATTTTTAATTTCATATGCTTAGATTGTTGTCAACAGATTAACACAACCCAAGGTTTTTAGAACATCTTTTATTTTATTTTGTAGTAGGAAAGTTGGCTTTGAGGGTTCAGCAGATTTTTGATGGCCTGTTTTATCAATGAACATTATTGCCAACAAGCTGTACCTTGCTACAGATTGACAATGGTTTGTAAGCTTTCTTGTCATATTATCCCTTCATGATGATTTTTGAAGAGCCTTATCTACCTCAGCAATTGCTATCTGTTGTTAACACGTTAGAGCTGGCCTACGTGATATTCGTAGTTTGATTTCGGCCTAAAAAACATCAATTTTCAGTTGCCTTACCAATGCCCTAGCTCCTCCGCCGATTGCGCTAGAGAGCTGTTCAACGGCTCAAACGGATCGGCCAGTCTAGTAGATTGCACTCGAAAAAAATTTTTTTGCCTGGGGGGTACGGGCTTTCTGTGAGTGACGTCATAAGTGGAGGACTTTTAGGCCACCTTGGCCCACTTTGCCTGGCCCTGGGCACCAACCGTTAGGTGGTAGTATTTCGCTGAAGGTTTTACTGGAAACTAAGTTATAATCCGAGTCTTTTGATACTTTGGATGACCTGCTGGGGTTTCGGGTTCAAAAGTTGTGATGTAAGTTAATAAAAATATTTGACGAATTAGCTAATTAGTTAATTAATTAATTTGTTTATTTTAGATCGTAACTTTTAAACCAGAAACACTAGAACGTCAATCAAAGGCTCAAAAGACTCGGACTCGAGTCTAGTTTCCAATGAAAACTTCAGCGAAACACTTTGGCCTAATGATTGGGCCCTAGGCCAGGTAACATGAGCCAAAATGACCCTAAAACTACTTCACTTATGACATCACTCACAAAAAACCCGCATCCCCCAGGCAAAAATTTTTTTTTCGAGTGCAATCTACTAGACTGGCCGATCCATTTGAGCTGTTGAACAGCTCTCTAGCGCAATCGGTGGAGGAGCTAGGGCGTTGGTAAGGCAACCGAAAACTGCTGTTTTTTTGCGAAAATTGCCAAAACCACCCAGACGCCAAGGTGTTAAATACAAAATTTTGTAATTTGGGGAAGTTGGTTTGTTCGGAATACATCTTTTTCATGCAACATCAGAAAATTAAGTTTCATATCATTTGGGCAGTTGTTTAAATTACAGAAATTTTATAGATAATACCATTTTGCAGTACTGTAGTATACCTTGGTTAATGATCATTTGATCAAGCATGTGCATTGGTATACCTGGTTGAATAGCACTGCTATAGAATATCTGTTATGACAGGCGATTAGACCTGATGTGCATATATAAATAGGTTTATCTATTTTTTTGTAGACTGAAGAACAATGTCTGGGAAATGTTTTACATTGAATGGAATTGTAGGGTTAAAATATTGCTGCAATGTGTTGATATATCAAGCAAGAAACCTGCAATCCTGGGCACACATGCAGCCTTCAAATAGCCATACTCAAAGATCTTTATTACATCCATTGAGTTTATTTCATCAGCCTATTAGGCAAAATACAAGACGTGAGTTGGAATATTACATTTTTTTACATAATGCCCTCAGCTGTAGTATATAATGACATATAGTGAATCTTCTGCCTTTCACAATCCTATCCTAAACACAAAAAGTGGCTTTGCTTAGCAACAGAAATTAAAAGTATATGCTTGCATGTGTGAGTGGCTTATAGTACAATGGTGATGGATAAAGTTTTGCATCCAGGCCATTTTAGTTGAACAAAGTCAAAACCAGTGGCCCATGTAGCCTACATTAACCATGATGTACAAAGCCTGATGGTCTACTTACATCAAACTCCAGTATAAAAAGCAATGGAATACTTTTTAACCAATACTGCAGTGAGAAAAAAATTGTACAAAACGAATGTGAAAGGTTAGGAGAGACTTTCTTTAGTTTTTATTCCCAAGAATGAGAAAAGGTTCTGGAAAAGCACAAAAAAGGATGTTTTTCTTTGTAAGGCACAGTAAGATTATAACATGACCTACAACTATACTGACAGGCTTTTGAAAGCAACCCGCTTATACATTAAGGTTGCTCATCACTGTAGTGTGTAATTTAGTTCTGAGCAGGGCAGCGGAGCCGGAACTAAAATTTTAGGCTCCAGCTCCAGGCATCTGAAGTGTTTGGCTTCGGCTCCAGAACAATTTGGTCCATTAAACTGAAAAACATTGTAATATTTATATAGCTCACTTTTTTCACAAACTATGTCTGTGGAACCGGAACCCAAATTCCAGGCTCCAGCTCCACCATCTAAAGCAGTGGTTCTCAAACGGGAGCCACTTGGCTAACTAAGGGAGGAATTTTTAATTCCTGGGAGGAAATTTGTTCCAGAGAGGAATTGGGGAGGAAAAGCTGTGGATGAAAAAACTTCATTTTTTTATCATTAGTTTATTCAGCACATAAAAACAACTGCACAGCGAGGTTGGCTTTGATGGGACTGTCTACAAAATGCAAGCACAAGCTGCTTCATCATCGTTTGAGTTGGTTCTTTTAGTCCACTGCTTGGTCACGTTAGATCTCGTGTTGAGCAGCCAATCGACTGTCTCATCACCCAAAACCGTCCGGCCGTGCAGTCCATGGGGAGGTCGATGGATTGGGCATTGAAAGAAAACATGGTCAAAAGTTTGATTTTCTGCGCCACACTCACAATTCGCAGAAGTGGCCATACTCCATTTGTGCAAACAGGAGCTGGAGAATCCAACACCAGTTTGGAGGCAGTTAATCGCTCTTGTTATTTTCGTCAGATGAACTGATGAGTTGTTGTGCAGGGGGTATATATAGGTGTCTCGATTTGAGATGCCTTACGTTCCCACTTGATGGACAGGTGGGCGCTGAGTGAAACAGATGTCCAGGCTCCGTGGGACGGCATGCTGGAGACAATGTGGCTCCATTGCGACGAAAGTCAGCAGGTTGGATGCAGTGCTGGATTAACAAAAGCAGCAAATATAGCAATTGCTACAGGCCCTGCGGTCCTTTGTGTGAAATTTGTTCTTCAGTATATGCCAGGGTGGATGTTAGAATTAAGTTGCCCGAGTAAAACTCTCAAAAAGGGGGCCCTATATTTTACACAAGTGAAACAGAAACTTTATTCATTGAAACCAAGGTAAATTTTTCATTTTGTCTGGAAATTTGCTTCTGCATGAAAGTCCATTTTACGTTGTAAATTGTTTGAAGTCATTTGGTTTTACATTGTTCTTTGTCTACACGTTCAAATTGTTGAGGGGCCCTTTTCGACATTTTTGCATTAAAATTTTGCTTCATTTTGACGAACATATGACTTGCTTCAGAGATTATTAAATGTGGCTGAAGAGTGATTAATAAACTATTTAACAAAACAATGCAAAAACTTAGTGCGAAGCTCTCAATAGGGGGCCCTCACGGCATCTCTGAAAAAGGATGTGCGGGACAACCACCTCGTTCGCCTCCCCTGATATCTGCCTCTGATTATATATCTTTTACGAATGTGGGCAATGATTTGCGCACTTATTTATCTCTCATAGTGACCAACCGTAGTGGAGAACAGTCATTTTCTAAAATTAAATCAGATGGTAGAATGAACAAAGGAACACCATTAGACAAAACAACCTGAACGGTCTGATTCTAAAGAGAATAAAGCATGAATTTCTATGTGAAATAGAAACTACCAGTATCATACACAAATTTGCTATGGCAAAATCTTGAAAATACCATCTTAAGCAGTGAGTTTACTGCCTTTGACAATCAACTTCGACACATATTGAGACTACACTGTCTGTAGATATAGCAATGATAAAAAATTTGGTGAGTCTGGAAGCATTAATTACTGTCTCTGTACTGTACTTGTGAGTTCTACAGTAATGTATTCCTTCTTGGTAAAAAGATACATACATACGTCTTTGGTAAAAAAGAGATGCCCATAATGTCCACCACTTGCTATTTGGGACCAAGATTTTTGGAATTCAATATGCCTAATGGTACTCACATGGATGCGCACAAAATTTATGATTTATCATTTGTTAACTTTAAAAGTGTATTTTTAACTTGGAGCCCCGTGCTTTTGATATGTTACATGCTCCGCGCTGCTTTAATCCGGCACTGGTTGGATGCCTGCAAGGATGAGAAGGCTGTCCACTGGATCAGGACGCAAGTATCCAGTTACAGTTGGCAAAGCGTCATTGATGACAGAGCCAATGAGGCAGACGTGAGCACTGCGGCACCAGACAGGAGTGCAGTACTCTGCTGTTGAATGGACCTGGGTTAAAGTGGCTGTTCGCAACGTTGCTCCAGCACCCAACTGGAGCCAGCAAGACACCTGAGGAGTGCAATGCGTGATGTCAACTTTTTGAGAAATGAATCGAGGAGTCGGCGGTACGTGAGTGTCCTGTCCAACATTACTCCGAGGTAGGCCTATATGGGTTCAGACCAGAGGAGTAGGGTTTCATTGTTGTGGTTTACTTGCAGCTCCCGTTTCTTGTTGTTGAGATGGAAGACTGCCACACTGCTTTTGTAGTACTGAGCTTTAACTTCCACGTCGGGAGTATTCAACTATACAGTTGCCATGTCGTTGCTTAGCACCCTTTTCACTGTTTGTCAGTCTCCATCAGCATGCATGATTGCTAGGTTGTTGGCATATGCATACGTTCTGGAGACGGTGGTTGGCAAGTCAGAGGTGTAGATGCTAAAGAGAAGGGGTACCAGGACAAATCCCTATTGGACCTGAACGCCATTCTTGAGGCATCATAACCTACTCCGTTTGCCATTAGCGGCGGTAGGGGTTAAGATGTGATTACCAACCAGCTCCATGATCAAGCGGATCATGCGCCTGTGAGGTAGCAATCGCACTAACTTGCAGGTACAGACTGCTTTAACTGCAGTGACTGATGTCATAAAAGAGTCTGCTTGGTTCATATAATTGTTTATTGTTTCTTCACAGTAGGTAGTGTGAAATTTTTGCAATTATCATTTGTGATCTTTGTTGGGGAGGAATTTACAGTGTTTGGTTAGGCAAGGGAGGAATGTGAAAAAAACTTTGAGAACCACTGATCTAAAGTTTTTGGCTCAGGCTCCAGCTGCCCAAAATTGCTTGGGCTCTGGCTCCACAGCCCTGGTTCTGAGAGAGACGGCCTCATGATATAGACCTGACTCATAGCAGTCCATGACTCCATGAAAGCTCTCTCATTGTCACCATGTAACTGATCTGAAGGTAAAGAGAAGTAGCTATATTTTTGGTGGTTAAAAGTCCAATATGTGTTATTTGAATAATAACTAGCTGTTAATCTCTATGCACTTGCAAATATATGAAGGCATCTATTCTGTGTTATAGGTTTTTCACCAAATCAAACAGCTTTAAATTTCATTTAGTTTCTTTTTCTTTTAAAGGTAAGAAGTCCTATCCTGCAGAAAATCTTAACTTTTTTTTTACAAGGTTGATGATCACTCATAGCATAAAGTGACAGTTATTATCACCTAATTGTGGAGTTTCTGATGCAAAACACCTTGTCCTTGTTTGAACTTCAATGAATTGACATCCTATCAATTGATTGGGTGTAGAACTAATCATATTGTTCAAGCAGTTTTAGTGCAATAAGGTACTAATTTATTTTTGGCCATTGACGTGCAGCCCTACTGTTCAGTATATTTGATGGTGATGCCCCCTCTTGTGAAAAAACCTGAGTACTTTTTAGTTTATTAGTTTTATTTTATGGATTTTTGCAGAGTTGTGGTTCATATCACAAGGGCAATCGAATAACACAATAGCGCAAAAGTGGTTAGTCATAAGCACATTACAGAGTAGATGTTAGTTGCTTTTTTTCACTGAGACATTTTGGTCATTTGTACTATAATAGATGGAATCTCACTGTAACACTATTCATTAGACTATATTTCTGACCGAACTGACTTAATTTCTTTTGGTCATCTGAAAAAAATTTGGTCTGTGACCAAAAAAACCTAGGGTGTTAGTTCACAATCAACACTGAAAGGAGCACTTTAACAGCACTTCAACTACAACGTCAGTCACTTATCATCATACAGGGATCCGGCAGTAGAAGAGAAATGAAGACATTCTAACATCAGATTTTGAGGTAAACGGCTAACAGAAAAAAAATTTAAAAAATGGGTGCTCAGCAGCACACTGATAGATGATAGATTTATTTGGCGGTACTGAATTAATTGCGCTGAATGTATTCGCTAAAACAGAAAAAAACGCTGGGGCACCGAAAAAAACAGAGGTTATCTAGTCAGGTGCCCCATAAATCACGTGAGATTGATGTTTCCATGGTGAAGGTTGTGTCGACCGCTAGACGTGCAGTTGCAGTCCGATGTATAGGTTGCGGGAGTAATGGCCAATTGTGAAGAGGTTACTCTTGTTGGGCAGAAATGGCCATGACATTTAATTGTCATGGATCGCAAGGTTCCAGACGAAGAGGAAAAGAAAAACCTGACAAAAAAGAAATCCTCTTCGGGTTGCCATAACCCTTTCTTGATCCACGCACACCCGTTATAAAGATACCGGTAGTTTGGTTTGATTATGACCGCGATGCAAATTCCATGGAGATTGAGTTCATTTTTGGAGATAATCTTCGTAAGAAGAGTTTTCTGCTTCTTCTGCAGGTGTTCTTGATATTCTGTAACGAAAACTGGACCGCGGCAGCAATGTATTCACGAAGTAATGAGCTATATTAAAACACACAAAAATAGTATACTACAAATACACACATTTTGTGGTAGTTTACTACAAATACACGCAAATTCACACACACGAGCATTTAACTGCGAACAAGCAATGACAGACAGTCGTATTATATTACATACACTATAGTAATTCAGGCTAAGAAGATAGATGTTGACTTCGGGGTGATTCTTTGGATACAAACAAGAGGATGTGGAAAACATTAGTCGTGATTCTTATAACTTTCTATAATCGAGTTTTTATATCATTTTTTGAAGATGACTGTTGGAAATTCTTTTAGAGAGGAATCTATTTGCTGCCAGATTCTTGGGCCTATGAATTTGATTGATCTTTTTCCATATTGGGAGCAGACTGGATGACAGAAGTATTGGCCAGAGGTGGAACTTCTAGTTTCATGGCTGTGGACAGAATTAACAGCAGTAAATAGATGGTCAAACTTGTTGGGCATTCTGTTGCTGTGGAAGTTGTGCATAAGCTTAGCATTATCTAGTTGATGTATGTCTTCCAGTTTCAATAAATTTAATTGGCTGTAAAGGGGTGTTACATGGCATCGGTAAGAGCTCCAACTGATGGTCTTAATGATTTTGTTATGGATGGTGTTTAGTCTGTGTAGGCTGGTTTTTGTTGCTGAAACCCCAAGCACCAATGGCATACTGTAGATGGGAGTATACAAGGCTGAAATACATCATCTTAAGTTCATTTGTGCTCAAGTACTCTCGAATTCTATAAATTGTACCAGAATAGCAAGAAAGTTTGCTTCCAAGCTTTGAAATATGTGTATCCCAGTTTAGTTTATGATCTAAGTGCATTCTAAGATATTTTGTTGAATAGACTCTAGTAATTAGGTTGCTACCGATTTGTACTCTAAATGGGGAGCTCTGCTTCTTGTCTGAGTTAAATATCATGTAGACAGTTTTACTATAGTTTAGTGATAGCTTATTATGATGCATCCAACTGTCAACTTTATTAATTTCCTGGTCAACCATCTTTTCCAAAATATCAATGTTCTTGTTTGCCAATATTAGGCATGTATCATCAGCAAATAGTGTAGTTTTAAAATGTGATACTTTTGGCAAGTCATTAACATATAGTGAAAAGAGCAGGGGAGATAAAATTGATCCTTGTGGCAAGCCACAATTGATCTGCTGGGTTTGGGATCTACACTTATTTACTACTGTATATTGTTCT
>Ga0210059_1014829_pt1 | contig 11461 bp, 8 predicted proteins | sample Ectturendosymbi2_FD_188042 | JGI IMG/M metagenome (GOLD analysis project Ga0210059, IMG submission 188042) | Ecteinascidia turbinata endosymbiont from Florida, USA - Sample 2 (SPAdes) (version 2) | ecosystem: Host-associated > Tunicates > Ascidians > Unclassified | place: Key West, Florida... | reverse complement strand
TCGAATGCGAGCGGCTGCTTCCCAGCTGCGAAATCTCATCAAGATTACCAAAGCTCGCAAAACGATCAGTCACGAACCTTACTTAACGTTTTTAAGCGGAGCTTCGGTCAGGGGCGTAACGAGGTTAGGTGGCGACCGGGGCAAGAAACAAGTTTGGCGCTCCCATGTTCGAACCTGCGGTCTTTCGGAAGCAAATGTAGTGCAATGGAGAAAGTACTTGTGACATTGTTGGCAGTTTTCGGCGCCTCATGCAGTCATTCCCCCATAGTGATTCGCCGACCGGGTAATTGTGCTACCTTTGCTCCCCTCGTTACACCCCTGTCCTCTGTCTCCAGAACTCAGCGCCCGCATGTGGTTGGACTCGCGACTGCGTCACAATGCTTCCAGATAGCCAGGGTTGCGAACTTTCCAGCTTCGCTCTCATTCCATAGTTTCGCTACAATAGGACGGAAATCCAGTGTTCACAGCAGAGGTGAGCATGGGCAGGTTCAGGATTGGATATTCTGCAGGATACTTGCGATTGTTTTGGATCAGGATTGGATTTGGGTATTTATTTTTGAAAAAAATTGGATCAGGACAGGATCAAGATATTTGTTTGATTTCTATAACGAAATTTCGCTGAGAGTGATTCAAGATGTCACAAATGATCATGGTGCTTGTATTTTCTTTACTATGGTTTTAATATTCACAAAAAATCAAAATGATTTTGTCATTATGTGCTGCACTCATTACAATCAATGATAATTCGTGTTACTTTATTGTAAATTTTTTTCCGGCGAAGTGACCAGAGTGAAGCTAGCCGTCACTTCGCCCAGCCATCACTTTCGTGAACGCCAACGACTTGGCGAAAAAACAACCAACACAAAAACGAGCAGACAGGCGAAAAAAGAAACTAAAAAAAACATATGGTAAAATCATGTTACAAACAACTCAGACGTATTATTTCAAACGACTTTTAAGCTACCCTAAACCTTTCGGAAAGTTTCTTCGAATATCGAACGCGCTTAAACAATAACGGTTTGCTCATAAACTAAAGGCGTCAGCAAAGATTTTTAAGCAGTAGGTTTGCTGCTTTTGACAATCGACTTCGATACTTATACTGTCCAGATAGCAATGAATTTGTTGATGATTTCGGAAGCATTAATTACTGTCTCTGCACTGTGCTTGTGAGATGTCCAGTAATGTACACTATTCTTTCTTGGTAAAAAGATGTCCTGTATATAGGTTTTTGGTAAAAAATATATGTAGCCCATAATGTCCATCAGTTGCTATTTAGGACCACTTTTTTGTACTTGCGAAATTCAGTATGCCTGATGGCAATCACATGGATGCCCAGAGAATTTATTATTTAACAGCTGTTCATTTGTTCAAGTGTAGTTTGAACTTAGGGCCCCGCGCTGTTAATATGCTGCAGGCCTCGCGCTACCTTAGTCCGGCACTGCCTGGAGAAGCAAGTGCAATGTTCTTTGACAATGTGAGCAGTCGAAATGACCAAACGAATGATTCATTACATCACGACAAACAGAAACGCTTCCTTCCGGTTTTGTCTAAACATACTCTCCCAGTTCAGGCTTGAGTACTCTTACTACTGAACCGAGAAGCAATAGAATGCACATCACAGATCGAGCGATGTACGCTCATTGCATTTAGACTTGAACGCGTGGAAAATTAATCTTGACTGTTACTGATCTGCATTTTTAACGATGCTTTAACGTGATTGCTTTGTTAAATTGTAAATGAAACGCCAACGAAGACTTTGCCTCAAAGATACTTGACAAAATATTAACTGGTTTCACTGAATGGCTGAAGAAAAAAATACAAGCAATCTTCCACCAATCAACTCGTTTATGTAAACTGAAGTCGCGCGGTCAATTCTCAAGGACGCGTATTTTTGTGCGAACCAGACTTTTCCCCACAAAAAGTAAAATACAACAGTACGCATAACTCACGAACAACAGCAAATCGAACCGTGTCAATGGTTTGCGCCCCCAGTAGAAATGAGGTAGATTTGGCGCCAATTTTAGTTTCGTTGAAGAGAATAATTTGTTTCTGACAATAATAATAATAGAAGAGAAGCGCTACTTGAAAGCTTTCAGAAATGGCTATGCAAGTGTCAGCGTGGCCTCCGCAAGGCGACTGTCCTCAAACGATGGACATTAACGGCCACGCTGAGATGGGAGGGAGCGAAAAAGCAAAGCGAAAAATCAAACACTAAACGAGGACGGGCGCAAATGAGGTTCACGGTTGAAGAGCACAGGCGATTTTATCGGCATGGTGTTGAAATGACACGTGACACGATCTCCACCGGTGCGTAACTGACCAGTGACCTGGAACGTGAGGCTAAAAAACGCCGCATTTCAGAAATCCTTTCCAGAAACTTTCCAACGCAAAAGCACAGCAATCGCAGGTACGCACAGAACAAAAGGAAAGAGCGCCGAGAGCAAAAAATTACGAAAACGTTGCAATGCTATCAGATAGCTTGAGGTACGGACGCTGATTCGGAGGCACGTAAGTTTGTAAGAAAAAATGCGAGCACGGCCACGACAACCAATTCGCAGATGCTGTTTTTCAAACGCTTAGCTGTATTTCGACAAGCGCAATGTCACAGTAAGAACATGTCAATCGCAGAGACCACGAGGTGAACAGCAACGCTGGTAAAGCTCCAAGCACGTATTTATCACTTCCACGAGACGGTGAGGTTTTACGAGACACAGGGTAGACTGAAGAAGTATTTTAAGGTTCAAAATGAGGTAACTCGCGCGCCAATCCTTCGGCACTGGATGCAGTACATTGTGCATGTTCAAACTGATGTAACGAGAACGTCCCCGTCAACGTCAAACCGCAAAATGTCTCAGGCGACGACGGGGCAAGCATATTGTTTTTGCGGATTATGGACAACTTATATTTTTTTCAAATGCACGAAAGACTATGCAGTGGATAGACCGCTTCTCTCCGATCCAACGACTGCAACTGTTCTTCGCCAGACGAGAACTTGAGATTACTACTAATACGCGCCGTTCGCATTTCACCCTTGCAATATCGATCATTCATTTGGCAAAACACCAGACGGCCTCGAGCAGTGCCACTCAGAAACATGCTAAGTCATTTTTCGCAAGCCAGTTAAGAAGTACAGCGGACGAAACCTCGAGCCGCCGAGCATTTCGCTGTTGGCTGTCTGGAATTCGTCGGTCAGACGGAAGTGCCAGTCCGTTTCGAGGCTCAGCTTGACGACCGACTGTCGAAGGGAGCTTCGGTCGTTGCCGATCAGGCAAACGGCTGCGGCTGAAAACGACCAAGGATAAAAGAGTGACTAATTGCGCCACAAACGACATTGCTTGGTGTACGCTTTAACAAAAAAAGTAACTGTTGAATGTATTTGTTAACAAACGAAGTAACGCGATACGCACAGCCCTGACGCGCCAAGTGTGTCAGACTGTTGCCGCATGTACAAGATATGGATCACATGACTACAGGAGGACAAACTAGCTGCGAGAGCAAAAAAAATTTGTCCCACTTCGTGTTCGCGATTGTCGGTCACTTTTGCTCGACTGTTTGCAGCATTTTTATGAACTCACAACGACAAAAAAAGTTCATCATCACATTTTTGACCGAATTTGCACCAATTTCAAAGTTTCGAAAACTTTTTTAACGCTTTTTTAAAACAGTTTTTGAAACTTTTTAAAAACGTTTTTTTAACAAGTATCAAGGTTTTTTAAAAGGCGTTTTAGGGACCCGATTCGGGTCTCCTAGAATTGAAAATCGGTCCCTAGAAACAGAGAAATCGCGTCCCTAAAGGTCCATACCAGATACCTAACATTTTCCCTAAAAAAACCCTGCAAGTATATATAAGTATATTTTCCGTTAATGCCTATCAACAACGGCACAAAGGTCAAATGCCTCAAAAGCACCTTCGATGAACTTGAAGCCACGCAAGAATTCGGGGTTGAGCTCGCTGTTCGGACAAAACAGCATCAGACCGCCGTACTCCTTGCTGTGATCGACAGTCCACGACGGCGCATCCACTCCACTGCTGGTGTACTCGACGAAAATCTGACGAAAAAAGGGGCGATTTGACCCAAAACACAACAAACAAATCCGACGTGGCATGAACAAGCGAGGAAAGTGTTAATTAAACGGACACAGACAGCATGGTGCTTTGACCAGCGCAGAATTGCTGCATCCGGCGCTACTGGATCACGCGTTTCGACGAAGATGCATTAAAGTCAAGCCGCAGAGAAGCAGCGTGAGTTTCAACATCATCGTCGGTTCTATTTCTTAAAGGTCTGCACGACGCCAGGTTCCAATGCGCAATCACTTTTCCTGTCGTCAAATTCTAATCAACATAATCTTGTGTAACCTAAAACGCAGTGCTCTCACTTTTAGGGATTGTGTCCTAGATTGGAACTTTACACCCTTTTTAGGGATTTAGGTATTTTCGAATGAATCATTTCAGTTTATTTATATTTTGTAAATCATGTTTGTAACACACTCAGTGGCCGTGGATTCGAACATCTAACCTTCTGATTGAGAGGCGGTCACTGCACCGCTGAGCTATTGCCGCCCAGGAGTAAATATATTCTTCCTCAAGCAACCATTATAAATATAGAATGAATCGGGTGAAAACAGTTTCTGCTGAAACAGTACATTGGTTTATCAAAAAGAAAACTAATTCCAACACAAACCTCAACGCCAAGAGATACATAACAGTCCAAACAAAGAACAGGATGCCGAGGTTTGTTTCTGGCGCGAGAGAAAATCTCCGAGGCGCTCCGGATGAAGTAGCTCTCGAGCAGCTGGTTCGGGTGATAAGGCAACGGGTCGAAGTCAGAATCAGCAGCAATCATTAGTGTTTTGGTCCTGGAGTGCACACATTGTCCACCCGGTTAAATGAAGCAGCACGCAAAATTCTCTTCTGCTTTTAAGAAATAGACAAAGGTCGTGAACAACTACGCGCAAAGAGTGAAATAAGATGACGTACTTAAATTTGAGTTTGCACGCTCGATTTCGCTCTTTACAAGAAATTCAACGACGCGAAAACGAAGCATTCAATACGAAAGACTTGCCCGTCCGTCAGCAACGCCTCATCGGCGATAGGTTCCAACACCTTCCTTGCAAGCGCGATGTTCTCGAAGCGGCACACACGGACACCTGCTGCGGCGACTCGCAGCGTCCAGTCAATGTCCTCGTTGTAGAATCTGCGTGAGCGAAGCTTCAGGTTAGGCTTGCTTCTGCCTCGTGCGGACACAAGAGCGCTTCGAGCCGTCAAGACGCACCTGGTGTGTTTGTACTTTACCGACTTGGTCTTGTTCAAGTTAACCATGATGCAAGACTCGACGCATCGCTCCGACACATAATTTCCCTGCTCGGTTTCCTGCAAGAGGACGGTGATTGTATTTCGACAAACACTTACAACTTTGATTCACGACCTACTGCTGGTGAAAAGGAAACACATCCGAAACATCACTTTCTTGCGTTTAAAGCAACTTTAAGAAACAAACTCGAGCAACGCGTTAGCTGCTCACTTTGTTCTCTATGGTCTGGACATGCTCCAACGCATCAGGATCTTTCATGACGTCGGCCCATGGTCGAAACCCAACCACTCCCACCTCGTCGCCAATCGTCGCTTCCACGTTCTGCAAGACTTCAGCGAGCGAGAAGTTGCTCCAGTTTTCATTTGAGTTCCTGCACGGGGTAAGTCCAAAACAACCATATGCAGCAGCACAGACAGCTAGTATGCGCATCTTTCAAATGTCAGGTTTACAGCAAGCAAGTTTGCAGTTTCGTTTAATAAAGCTAGTGCCAGTATATTCGAGCATCTTCTGCTTTCATGAACGCAGTACTTCTACGAACCAATGTTTCTTGCCCGACATGTCGCTTGCAAACATACATGAACTTCTTCAAACTATTCCACGCCAGTTTCATGACATGAGTGCTGGTTAGTCCTGTTGACCACCCTGTAATTTCACAGTCCTGCTCTACCGGGACGAATTCCAAATAAAATTACTCTTTTGTAAATGAGCCAAATTCCGCTTGGATTCGAAATGCACCGGTGTTTCCGCATGAAATTTTGAACTTGACCTCACCCCTTGCGTTTTCAACTGCGGGACTGAGAGAATTCAGTTTCCTTAACGAAAATCAGCCAAAGTACCTGAATGAGTCGGAAGAATCAGGTGGTTGCCATGACGACCAGGAAACGCAATCATCGTCCAGCAGAAGAACGAATGGCCAAACGTCATCACCACTGTCACGATTCCGCTTCGACTCGGTTTCATAGAAGAGAGTGAAAATCAGTTGAGTGACAAACTTCATTGCACCTACACGAAATACAAATAGTAAAAAGTTAAAAAGCAACTAAATCATCGAGGCAGAACTCCCCTAATTATCAGTCAAACGTATTGGAAACGTTTTTGCCAATCCTGGCTCACAGTTCACAAAGTTTTGATATCTATAAAGACAAAGCATGCAACACACACAATTCTTATTCTAATGCCATCATTTTCATAAAGCAGACAACAAACTACTGCATCTGAATTGCAACAGTAGTTTTGCGGCAGGGGCGCAGAAATTAGTTAGAGGCCGCCGTGGCTATTTACTATTTACAGTATTGACTTTGTACTATTTACAGTATTACAGTATGTACTATTTACAGTATTGACTTTTTTGATGTTCGGTAATTTGTTAGAGAATAGCAACGATTGTGTAACGATGAGGCCATTGACATTGCGTAATTGAAACGTAACGTTGCTAACGAAAACGGGGTGCATGCAGTAAAACGGAAGCAACACATTGGCGCAAAAACCTCGCGTGGTTTCAATAAGACGAATCCACTGGCTTTCATCACACTACATTTCTGGATTCAAGCAAGTAAAAGGAAATCATATTTTCAACAAAAAAAAAAAAAAAGTAAAAGGAAATCATAAAAAAACAGCTTGATCACAAAGGGCTTAGCGCATGAGGCAATTACATGCTTGCGTGTCGTCGTTTAAAAAACGCCGTTTACCTAAATTTGGTCCAACTTTTTTTGTTCATTCGCACGGTTTTGCATCAAGTCAAAAAAGCAACACCTTAGATTGTTTAACGACCAACTGTGCGTGGTCCGTAAACTGCATTGTATACCTGGTCATGTTTGTCGGCGATAACTGGAAAAATTTATTTTGAGAACGTTTTGCTTCATTCTTTCTGCAAGCGATGCAACAAGCAAAAAAATCTGGCCCCTGACTTTCAAATACGGGATTATAAAAAAAAATTTAAGAAGTATTGGAAACCTAACATTGTTCAGCTGGCACTTCAAACCTCTCGACACATGGCTTAGTGCACATCTTCAGGATCAGATTCTGAAACAAAATAAGCCTATTATGGTAACTCTTGTTTGACTTGAATCTTCCCCACGCACTGTCGGAATACATCGGTGGTAGGCTGATCTGCTGTCGTTCCAATTAGGGCACTTTACGTGAAAAACCAAGAGAACGTGGAGACATATAAAAGGTTTATTCCATGCAAATCGCATGAAATGGGAACTTGGTCGGGCGATTCCACGTTGCTGTGTTCGGCCACATTCATTTAAACCTCACCATTGCACTCACCTCGACCGAGATAGTCCAATTCTTCCGGAAGCACAATGAGAGATGAACCAGGGCAGTACTTTTGGAAGGACTCGGCATCTTTCTTCTTCACGACAATCATGTGCATGGCCGGATCGTCCTTGGAAGAATCGTCCGGTGACAGAGAGAGAGTGGAACGAAGATTGAAGACACCATCTCGAATACCGTGGCATGCCAAGCTGACGACCGGCGTCTTAATCCCTGGTTCAGACTGAAGAAACGCGAAAGCAAACGTGTAGAAAAAATAAACAAGGCTATTTTAAATTATATTATCAACGTCAGTAAATCGCTGTGCTCGAGTTCTTCAAACTGACGCACGACGATCAAGAAAATTATGTTCTTTCTGAACATTTGCACCACGCTATCATACGGCGATGCATCTGACTCTGTCTGCCACGTCGCTTCTGGCGACGCCAGTCGGTTGTGGGCTTGTTACGTTTTTTTAATACGCTTTGCTGTCCGGTGAAATGTTTGCTTTCGTTGCTTGACTGTTACTGACGCTCTCGTTCAATGGCACTTGATATTGCCTTTCGTCATATTTCGGTTCGACAAGGTAAGATACGAGGATATCTCACAAGCATTAAGTAAGAATGTGATGCCGAATTAGTTGAAGTTACGCGATAATTTCAGATCTTTCTCGCAGCTAGAAAAAGCACTTAAAACTCGAATCCTTAGGCAGGTAATCAGGTCAACGCCTCTTGACACATACTCGGTTTCAGGTCGGGCTGGTGCGACTCAATTTAGAACTAAAATAAAAGCCTGGCCAGGGGTTGGCACAAAGCGCGTACTTTTGTGACTGAACAGTAGATTGGAATTGATGTTAGCGTCGTTACTTAGTTAAGTGAACCCGGACAGTAGCTTCGCATGTTTTGCCTGTGGCTGAGGTTGACTGGGTCAGTGGTTAGCAAGGTTATATCTTTGTGAAAAAGCATCGTGCTGGAAAACGGATAATTTTGGTTCATATTGAATTCGAGCAACGTCCAGCTTTTCTTGCGAAGCTGATCAATATAGAAAGCTTTGACCAGCGGAACTCTAAACCATATAACTAAAATCTTTAGAACTTAAAGGTCTGGTTCGCATTGGCCTTAACCAAACCAGTTAACAGCTGCTTTTTGACAACATCGAAGCGATTTTTCCTGACCAGAACGACTGGCACCAACAAAACTATATCGGCCAAGTGGCATACTCGAAACCAGCAGCGGCGGTATCACGCAGTTGAAAGAAGCTACTACTATATACTGAATGCGTGCAGGATATTGCAAAACACTCACTGTCGTCTTCAAACGAAACGTTGGAAGTTGCAACTCGCTTCCCGGTTTGCACTGAAAAGCGAAACGGCTGACGTGCTTCCGAGGTATGAGCAGCTGCACGTGCAATCCTCCTTTGTACTCCGAGCTCGAAAGAACAAGACTGTGCTGTTCGTGTTGCACGTCGGATAGTGACGACTGTTGGCGAAGAGAATCGACGATAGGCCTTTTTATGTCAAGAGATATCCTTTTATACGGATACCAAATCGTGCCGTTGTGTAACGGAAACGTCGTTTCGACGCATCTTTTTATTCAGGTCATCACGGGGTCACGCACACACGTAGTGTGACTTAGCTCAACAAGGAAACGAATTTACGCTTTTAACTGACAATGACATATTTTGTGCTATTGTCAACGAACACTCATAAAAAGGCAGTTACTGAACTATTTAAAATCATATAGACGATATTATCGCAGGCAAAAATGTACCTGAGGGATTTCTTCGGTATCTGCCCACGCTGGTTGTCGCACTGGGCATGCGCTCGAATTGTCGCTGATCCTGGTCTCCACCACACGCGCACGAAGCATGCCTGGACGCGAATTCGCACATTTTTAATTACGGAGGCAAAACAAAACGAATGTTGACCGTTTTTGACCCGCATTTCTCGTCAAAGCTGTCGTTCGTTTTCTTAGCCAGAACTAGTGCAGATAACAATTTACTGTTAGCTACTTTTATGATGACTTTAACACAAATTTTTTTCGGGTTTTTCGATCGTCGGAACCACCGAACTGTCCAAAAACCACTCGGTTTATTTTATAATTTGTTGTGATTATGCCATTCTGCTTTTAACAAACCATATCACCTGCTCTTCTTGCTACTACTACTACTACCTTTCATCCGAAGCCGCTCTCAGAGCACGGATGAGCATCGCGCCAGCAAAAATACCAAGGTGCTCGGCAGCAACGAAACAGATGATTGGTGGTTGTCGCTGAAGCGCAACAGGTATAAATTCTATAGAGACGCGTCCAGCACCTGCATTCAAACAGTCGCCTAACTTGTCCAGATCATTGCACGAGTTTTCAATCTGACTTTGATTTTTGTGCCACGGATTGGGCAGCAGGGCTCTGAATGTAGAACCGCAGCCGATCTGCAACAAAATAAATGTGATGTAAATTTTGTGGTTATGTAAACTCCGTGTAAGTGTAAATGTTGATTTACTTCTTCAAAGTTGTCTTGGTCACTGTAGACTTTCACTTCATGCATCTTCATCAAATGACTGAAACAACCAAGTACAATTTGATCTCATATCGCAGACACAACAACACTCCAGCTTAAGCTACAAATGAAGCTTTAAAACAAAACCCGAAATAAATTTCTGACAGGCAAAGAAAATCGGGAAATAAAAAAATATTATATCAGATCGCTTTCTATGGCTACTAGCAAAATATGACATTGTTTGAACATTAATTTGAGAGCTTTGCAATTTGACGAAAACCAGGGTAAGCAGCTGAATTAACAGACAAAGCAGGTTGCTTGCGACTCTAGATAGCACAATCAGACAATGTGCGACGTCGCATCAGACAACCTCGAGTTCAAACGCAACTTTTCAAACCGACGATAAAATGAAATTTACATTCCAACTGACCTGTGAAGCTGCCGCAGAAACTTGCAACATATTTGAACAGCACCAGCGCATGGCGGGGTCACCAGCAAAAACCTCCGCTGACCTGAAGCAGCGCCTTCATTATTCACGTAATCCGGATGACCTGACATGGGTTTGGACCACTTCCTGCAAACGAGCACGAACGGTTAAACCGCAGCTGTCTACGTGGTAGTGAAACATCAGCATTCGAACCCACGCGAGTAGCAAATCATATCAAAGGCGGGGCCATGCAAGGACAGTTTCTACTGAATATCTCAGCAAATCTTTTCAGAGCAGCGACCGCACAAGCCATGACTGGCTGATGACACAGCGAACACGTCACAGCTTTTGCGGACGTCCATTTCTAAAGCTTTTGCGGACGTCCGTTTTTCTCAAGTGCTGAAACCCTGGCATTCTTCATCACGTCTGAAACTTGGTAATAAATAGAATTTCAGAGTCGGATTAGAGCGACCAACAAACGGCCAGCTGCAAGCCTGATGAACTCTCGGTGGAGTTTGTGAGCAATAAAAAAAGTTTCAAATAAAACAGGGTTTCCACCGCCAGATGCCTAAACCTTCGTGTGTAACTTATGTAAAACCATTTCTGCTGTAAACGCTTTGCAAAGACGGTGCTCAGCTTTGATCGGTGTCTGAAAAAACTTTTCGTCGATGCCACGCTCACTCCCTGCACAGAATGGAAGGAATAACGTCTTAGTCTCAAAAATAGACGGTTATTCGTCAAAAAGTTGTTCGAAAAGCTGATCAGTTTTCATCCCGAAAATTTTTGATCCATGACAAAAAATTTGCTACTCCTTCTGCTGGATAAAGCTTTACTTAATTATTGGGACAAGTCCTGAATCACTCGAAACAACAGTGACACCACCATGGTTGACATTAGTGAGCCTGCCAGAATAAAATTAAAAAATGCACTCGTGACGTATAGCAGCAATCCACACAAAACACTTCAGTTA
>Ga0210059_1014828_pt1 | contig 11461 bp, 11 predicted proteins | sample Ectturendosymbi2_FD_188042 | JGI IMG/M metagenome (GOLD analysis project Ga0210059, IMG submission 188042) | Ecteinascidia turbinata endosymbiont from Florida, USA - Sample 2 (SPAdes) (version 2) | ecosystem: Host-associated > Tunicates > Ascidians > Unclassified | place: Key West, Florida... | reverse complement strand
CCTTTTGAGCACAAATACGAACACAAAAGTTGGAAGAAATCTTTTAATACGCCCGTAAATGAATGCTTTATAGAAGAGCAAAACATTAACGTATTCATTTGACAATAATAAATTAGCAAGTTTTGTCGGTAAAAATTAGTTGTTGCTGGGAATAAAAAATGGCAAATGCACTAGTAGAACAACTAGTTGCCAAGAAACACGCTGCACTGCACAACAGGCCTTTGTTGGATACGATGACAGAGCAGTCGGTTGCCTGCAGCAACCTTCTTTCCAGGTTTTTATGGTGCAGGTTAGAGCTTTGACAAAACGAAGTTACAAGTGATTAGGCAACACAAAATGTAAGTTGCTTGTTATTTTCACATCTCTCAAGACTGCCTTACAGCCGTTTCAAGAGTTGCCGGAAGTGTTCGTACACGCCGCGCGTTGTTCGTTCGACACTGGCAGCTCCTGTCCAATGCGGTGAAGATGTCTAAGTAGTTTTTTCTGTTCGTAGAAAAAATGTTTGATCAGTTGTTTGCTGTTGTTTCAAATCGTTCGCCTTTGCATCGGCAAAATCAGCTACCCACATACTGTAAAATAGACATTGTAAGAGGATTGGTCGTACTTTTAGTGTGTATTTCGTAGCAAAACGCGATTTCGTAAAATCTTCAACAGACACTTTGGTATTCCCTCGCTTCAGTAACATCAGTTAAAGCGCAGTCTTCATTGCTATTAAAACTTTAGAAGACAAAAAATGAGTTCTGTAAAAGAATTCGCTGCCACGGCTGCTGGTTCATCGCGCTCCAAGAGCAGCAGGTACTCAGCGACGATTCTAGACTTTAAAAGTGGGGATAGCCCCCAATCCACTGGCCCGGAAAAAGTAGGTGGCCAACATAAATGTTTATCCTGCACGGTGATTTTCCGTTTTTTTTAAGATAAATTTGCTATGGGTAACCCTATCAAACCCAACATAAGCTTGCGAATACTGTATCGTTAAATATGAACTAGCGTTATTATTCACTACGATACACCTAGACGCCACTAGAAGCAATCGCACACTTGCATTGTAATGTCGAATATCCGGTACTAATCATGCACTTCTACAGCACTACACATGTGGAACAAAGCTCCATTTCCCGTACATAATTGTGCTGATATATGTTCAGCTCGTACCCTTTCAGTAATGTTACTCAATCTTGAACCGGCAATGGAATTTCTGAGAAATGTTTTTGCTAATTTCATGTTTGAAAAACGTCTCTAGCATAAAGCGCTGGTGACAGAAAGACAACCATTAGAAACAACTTGCACAAACACTCAAACGCAGCTTAGTAAGGTGTTATAATTGTAAAATATTGTTCTAGAGATGTAGGCAGTTGCGACTCTATCCGAAGGATTTCCTTTGCCAGAGGTGTTTCATGTTTTAAATCATTTTCACTAATTGAATTTGCATTTGCGAATTTTTTGAAGTGTTCTTCTGATAGAAGTGTTTGACTTCCAGGGTAAAGAGCTGAAATTCGGAAAAAATTGCTCCTGAATTATTTCAGAAAGTCATTACAATGTTGTGTGAGGTTGCAGGAGATGTGTGGGTGGACTTAAAACTGAAGTCACGAACCTGTTACGTAAGATGTTTAATACCCAAGACAACAGAACACACGACTGCGGTCAGCATAAAGTCAGATAAATTAGCTAACACCAATTCTTAAATGCTTTCACAAACATTTTGCCACTGGGACAAGTAACAACCCTCTGACAATAATATAACTCAGTTCTACCTCAAGCTGAAATGCATGGTAGATTAATATTCATATTTCTGTGACTGTTTCTCAGCTTCAAACTAAGAACCTTTTACCACCATGACCGCGGTCTGGCTAAATTTCACGCAGGATCGGAACAATCACTGGTATGTGCCGTCATCAATAACTCCCCTCCGTCAAGAACAACATCCCAGCTTATCATACATTTGGGAAATATTGAAAACAGGCTAGAGGGCTTCTATCTAAAATTATCGTTTAAAATATTGCTGGCTGAACGTTATCTAGTGTATATGTCAATCAAGCGAAAATGAACCTGAAATTAAGCACACAGCTGGAGGGCCAAGTTGGGGGCCAGTCAAAAATCTGGGGCACCATGGTCTGCCCAGCCCCCTTTAGAATCGCCACTGCAGGTACTAACAACAAAACGCAATAAAAGCAGAGAAAAAAACGGATAAACTACCATGAAAGATTTGACATTTTTGTAGTAGGTTTCAAATACCAAATGAAATTAAATGAATCACTCTAAACAAAAGCGCTACAAGATGGCACTGGTTCAAAATTAGCTTGGTCCTTTCTGATTCATTAAATGAATTGGTTGATCAGCGCATTAATTGTGCCGACAGCGACTTAACATTTTACTGCTAGTAGATTGTATGAGCTCAAATGTGAGTTACAAAGTCACCTCAGCTTTTGCGATGTTGAAAAATTGTGGTTGATAGATATCCTTGTTAGGCCTCTGATGAGATCTGTATTTCTAAAATACGAAACATGAATAAGATAAAACACAGAGCATTGAAGAAAACCTAGGATGTTTGTTTTACATTAACTATTTCCTTTATTTGACCTTGCCGTTTCAGACAAGGCTGTTAAGAATGGAATTCCACTTTGCACAAACGCATCGGTGTAGTCAAGTGCACTGCTACTGAGTTTCTTTCATTACCATCATCACGTTTTCCAAAGATCTCAGCAAGAAAAGTTTTTGACTTTTTCGAAAATTAATGCATATATAAAGTTGTTACAATCTTTTCATCAACGAACCTTAGAGGTTGTGCTTGCTCCAATTCGTAACACTCTTTTCGTACAAAGCTCCCCTCCAACTTTAATCCAAAAGTCTGGTGGCGCTCCTCTGTTTGGCCCACGGGAGCAAGTCTGATTACATGGAATTTTCTCCAACCTTCTCACTCCCGGGTATCCTCTACTTATCGAGTAAACGCTGAAAAAACGGTTATCATTTAAAAACCCGCTCATGTTGTGCTCAGTAATTTATTCAACCCGATTACTTTCTTATTTCATGATTTAATAAAAGGATGTATACTGTTTTATTTCAGTTCATAAAGAATGATAAAGCTACAGATGAGCGAAATCGTTTTGATTTTTATGAAGCTGTCAACTTCGAGTGTCAGCTTCATGAAGCTGTTTTGGTAGAGTAACACGGAACAAGCTTAAAATGCATAATTTGCTTGAACTCTTGTGATTAATATTTTTTCTCTTCCAATAAATAGCTTTAGTTTTCCTAACAGAGTCAGTTATCGATTGTTTTGTTATTTTAAGATGCTTAATAACGTAGTGCAAAGCTGTCCCGTCGACACGGGGGCTTTGGTGGGCTTAGTCTTCCAAACAAAGGGCCAAGACCCCCAAGTTAAAATATGAAACACTGCTGAAACACTGCAAATCAGGGGAGTTTTTGTCAAATTTTCAATATCCAGCCCCCCTGCACAAACGTAAAGCCCCTGTTGAAGACTTTGTGGCGGCGGTCCTGGTACTAAGCATCGCAAGCGCACTGACTACTTCAGATATTCTCGGTTTTAGATTTGGATCAATCTAGATTTTCAAACTAGACCAATGGTTTTTAACCTGGGGTACATTTACCCCTGAGGATAAATTTCATCTTCCAAGGGGGTAAATTTACTGAATCATAAATTGCAGCAAATGTAAAGTATTAGCAATCATTCTTAACTGTACATTTTTTATATCGTTTTTTAATAAATGAGCACCATTGAAACTATTGGGGGTAAATCTGATAATCTTGTTTGATAAAATGGTGAGATATGTATAAAAGGTCAAGAACCACTGAACTAGACCATATCCAACATATGCAATAGTCAGGGCTACCATATCGTCCTTATTTCTAAGATTTGTCCTTATTTTGCAGTGCTACATCTTACAAAATATTAATGTCCTTATTTCTAAGAAATACCTTTATCTGTGACTTGCGTTCTTATTTTTTCTTATTTTCTGCAACATAACAATTTTAAATACAAGCAATATTTAATAGACAAAGAGACAACTACTATATCCGATATGCTGTTCTTTTTGCTACTCGTGCTGTTGCGTAGTATTTGCCACCAGGTTTCAAATTAAGCAGATAAATTCAATCTTCCAGTGACTATTTTTTTTAGCCAACTATTCCCCTCCTGTATTTATATCATCATAAATATTTTGTAATCAAGGTTTTGTGACGTCATAAAAGTAATATGATCTTGCAGCACAGAGACGTAACGTACTATCAGGCGTTATTAGCACGTAAGCTGTCTACTCTGGTTAGGATTCTTAGGAAAGCTGGTTTATAGCGAAGGTTTATCTAGCATTTAACTGATTCAAGAAATAATCACGTGAAAAAAAATTTCCGAGATGATTACGAGAAGGAAGTCGAGAATAAGACATTGTTAAAGCCAATGGTTCCTGGAGATAAATAGGCAAACTTATGATTTGAACTTATGAAGTCGTGCAAATAGAAACAATTGCTTTCTTTTTAGGTAATAAAATCAAATTTTACTCAGCCGTCCTTACTTTTGGTTCCTAGATGGATGGTAGCCCCGGTAATAGCCCAGCCGTTGTGGCCAACGGTTCATATCTGAGCAGGCCAATGAAACGTGACGTCACAAAATGCTTGAAATTTAATTAATTTAATCTTATAATTCTACCTTATCTTTCAAAGAAAAACATCGAGAGAAAACTATGTCAAGCAGCGAGAGACTGCTCTACGTGTCTGCTTGTCATGGAGTTTCGTTCTGACGCGATGTTGCGTTCTAATTTGGGTAACGAAATTCTGATGCGGGCCATGTCAGATTTTCACTCGAGCCGCATTTGACCCGCGGGCCGCAGGTTTCCAACCCCTTGCTCTAAATCTTGCTTTAGTTTTTCACCATTTCACTTGTAAGGTTTTCCTTACAATTTTGGAGGCATAAATTACAAGAAATCGATTTCCAATCGAAACAATTTGCTGATGCAGTTGCGTTGTACTTTTATGGAGATTGGTCGCTAAATCTAAACCACACACTTAGTTCACTGTAAAATGTCAAGGTCAAGATTATTCCTGAACGTTTTGCGTTAGCACTGAGTTTTTAGGGTTGAGATAAAAACTTCTGTTTTTTAGGTCAAAGATGCATTTAGTTTCAAGCTTGTACACATCTATTCATTAACAAAGAGCCGATCTAACACCACCACTTTGACACTTTCGGAAAGTGTTAACAAAACTCTCACCACGTTTTTCTGCAATGATTGATAATCCCGAGAATTTCTTCGCAATTTCTTTTCAATGCGTCAATCGCATTACTCAGACTCCTCGAGCGGCGGATTAAATTCTTTAAAATGAGAATATAGCCTGAGTGAAAATGGTCAGATCGATCATTGCTGTTATCAAATTATCACTTTTTGTAATGAAAACAAACTTTCGAAGGTTTCAGAAAAACTACTGACTCTGCGAAGAAAATGTTTTGCTCTTGAAAAGTTTGTAAATGCTTTTTCGTACCAAGACAAGACAGCTGTGATGAATACAGGAAATATTTGCGGTAGTGTCAGCAGAAATTATCGAATCAGGAAGATGAACAAGAATTTTTGGAAACGCGGATTTTTTCCGACATTTTCGCTTTTATATGACCTCGCCGGCAGTTAACTACTCAAAAACAAAGTTGGAAACATGAACAACATAAACCAGGGCTTAACGTAAGCATCCCTAGATGCATCGATGCAAACACAGCCTCGTGCATCAGCCGTGATAATGACCAGTCATCAAGCGCTTTTATTCTTCATAAAATACCAGTATTTCACATTACTTTAAGATTAAAACTGTGATCTGAGCGAAGGTTCTACTTTTGTCCAATCGAAGTGAAAATCATATGCTGTGCTTTGAATCTGAACTGATATTTTGTTGCTTTGAAGAACTGTTTTGGTGGGTAGTACGTAGAAAGGACAAAATCATATTTACCAACGAAGTGCATTTAACCTGGATGAAAATATAATGAAGGTAATACATTGTCACAAAACGTTTTTAGCTCCACTATTTCTGTCAAAGTGAAGAAGCACAGTAAATGCTTCTTACATCAGAACAGCAGAATCTCCAAAGTTGATGATTCCTTTGATTGAAAAACAAACTGCTCTGAAACACAAAAAGCACAACTTTAAACAAAACTAACAAAAGTTTTGTTGTCTATTTGACATGGAATTCCACTGAAAACATGCGAAAACATTTATTCACCATTTTTTTCTGATTTAAAATACTATGATTTGTACCGGAAGTTAATACACAGTCAACATACGTAGTCTTCATGCAAAACTATGTTGTCACACAGATATAGTTCGGTCGCTTTCCGACCAATCTCCAGAATTCTGGTAGTCGGCGTAGCAGACGTTCCGTGAGAAGCAATTTGTAATAACAAAAGAAGATAGAAGTGCATCGTATCTGAAAACAAGTTACAAACTTCAGGCTTTTGCTAATCGCTATGTTTCAACCACGGCTGCGGATGTTTTTAATTTGTTTTTTGTTAATTTATCTGCACGACAATTAGATACACAAAATCACAAACCGAAGGTTGCTTTGCCGTGTCAGCGTGAGTATACTCTATGCTTCCATCCACGGAAGTAAAACACGCTGCAGGATTCTGTCTAACGCATTTTATTAGCGATACCTCATGGTATGCAATAAAATGTCATTTAATACGAATCAAACGAATTTTAACAAACTCTGAAAAAACTAAAATGCTTCTTTTACCACCTTTGGAAAGCGGTAGCGGGTTGTGTCAAACGCAACCCCGCCCACCGTTTCACGCAGTCAGAAAAAAATTAGAAGGTAATGGAGTGTAAGCAACTAACTTGACGTCAACCTAAGTGCAACCAAAAATCAAGCGCAGTTTATCTGTTTATTTAGTATCTTCGCAGAATGTATTGGGTGTCTGTATTTTTGCATGCAGTAACAACGTTACTGCGTGTGTTGACTTTTGTGATTCAGCCCAGAACCACAAAACTTAACTGCAAAGCGAACCGCTGTCATTAGGATCAACCAAGCTGCCACAGTTTCGATAATCACCGAAAAACGAACAGCACTTCAAAAATTCATTTGCTGCATGCAGGCCATCTTAACAATCCTGTGGTTCCAAACACTTTGAAACCGCAAACAACTTGTCACACTGACATTGGGCAATGTCAGATATCCAGATTCTGCAAAACTCTTAGCACGTTTACCGATTTCGTTGTTGACTAGTTTCCGGTTTTGAAACAAATCTGACCTATGTCGGTGCAAGTTGGTGTATTGCACAGGAACTTTTTAATGACTTCCAGTTCAGTTGACAGACAGTTGTTGGCCGTATTTCTGCAATTGACAAAGTTTAAGCCTGTTTCCCTCTTATACAAAATGGAATCAGCACTAACGTTCGCTTTTACGTACGGTTGCTTTTACGTACGCAGCGGAAAGTTTTTTCCGACTTTCTTCATACTTTTTTCTGCATGGAATTTTTTGCCTCACTCGAGGCCCGGTAATGTGAGCGTAGTTGCACCACTTACCTGCACCGATAAAGTTGTAGTCAAATGAGGTACCATTTAATGCCAGCGTGTTGTCGAAATATTTTCTTTCTTGCGGTGACCTTCAGACAGGATCAAAGTGCTTTGGAATCGACGGTGAAGAAATTTACAATATGTGCCAAACATGTGACGTGCAAATGGCATTTCGCGAGCTGGCAGACAATGCGTGGAAGCAGCACTCGTGTCTACAACTCTGCTCATGCTGACAGTTGTCGTAAAAAAGTGTGAATAGGCAGAGCCGGATTAAAGGGTAGGGGGGCCGGGGCAATTTTCACTGGAGGCCCCTATGACGTATTTCATGACGTCATCCTTTGTAAAATTTATGTTTTCGCTGATTCGCAACTTTCTTGTTTGCTTTTTCCAGCAGTCGATTATGATGCCCGCCGTATTAACTCGATTGTTAGCCGCCCTTGAATATGAGCCGCACGAAATGGTGTCAAAAATTAATGTAAGCTGCCCTTGATTGTAAACCGCACTTGAACATAGGTTGCCTAAGCCTTTGAGATGCGTTCGCGACGTTCGCGTACTCGTGCGTTTCCCGCATGCTTCACCCCAACAACTGCCTTCTATTTATCATAATCCCTCCTGTGACGTATGTGCACGTGATGCTGAAGAAAATCGATTGCGAAAGAAGAATTTGGTCGACAAAACGTAGCCAAGGGAAGACTGAGCGTCATCTGTACCTTTCGATAAAATAAAAAATGTAAGCCGGCCTTGATTTTAAGCCGCATAAAATAATGAAAAAAAAATTTATAAGCCGCGGCTTACAATCGAATAAATACAGTGCTCAACTGCACATACAGCTAGCTGCGAGAAGAGAGTTTATGATATAAACACTACAGTGTATTCCTACGAAGTAAAAATATTTCCACAGGATAGAGAATGACTCGGCAAGAAACAACATTCACCCGAACCATAAGCAGAAACCAGAGATTAGAAACAAAAACACCGTGAAAATAACACGTCAATATGATCAGTCAGTCTAAGTGTAAAATGTGCTTCAAATCTTATGTCGTGATTTTCACCTACATTTTCAGGTGCTCTGGTTAACGCCACTGCTTTAACGTTGCTGCTTAAAAGCTTTGCTGAAGAAAAAAAAATTCAGTCGCGGCATTTTAGCTAACACTGCCAGATTCTTGCGCTTCTTCTCCTCAGAAACTTTGCCATTTTTAGCTCCTGATAACATTACAGATTTCTGCATCGCGTTAGCTAAACACTGCAATCTCGCTTTCTGCTCTTTCATTCTACAAATCGAATGATCAAAAACCTTTTCTGGCGGAACGCGCAACATGTGGTGTAAATGGCTTGACTAGCTTCATGTGTTTATGATGTAACGCAAGAATACTGTAGTAGCCATCGGAAGAAAAGTGCGTTTCCACCCAAGGGCGTGCGCAAGGGGGGGTTGGGTTAACCCCTCTTGAGCTTGATATTTAGCAAACACTTTATTACCCACACAAAGGAGATTACTTGTTTTTGCATACTTCTGCATGTTAATTTGTAGACTTAATACAAATACCACGGAATGAATTTGCATGCAAATTTTAAGAAACGTTGTAAATGGGCCAAAACATAATAATTAGCTTTTGGTGGGAATCTTGGTTATCGTCTACATCCGGAAACAATCTCACCACTTTTTGCAGACCTGTTCCGCGATAGTTCACTTTATCCGAAACAGTTGTCTTCATTTTGTCTGCTAAGGCTGATCAGCGCAAGCGCTGACCGCGTTGGTTACATTACCAATTTCTGTAGAATGATATATCTGTCGCACGAGTTCAAAAACAGCTGTTATGAACATAGAAGCATTCAGGCATTTGAAAATGTCTCAGCAGAGATATGGTAAACTAAAAGTTTGCTGGACTTCTTTACATAACGAAAGATTGAATGTTTCTTGCGTACTTTATGCGCATTCTCAATTCTTGTGTAGTTTAGCAACATTCGATTTTAAACCGGGGTATGCGACAGCCAGTACATCCGCATACTTTCTATGCTCGACTGCTCGTATTCCACAGGACATCAGCGCAGCCTCATTTTGCATCAGTAAATTGCTTTGACGCAGTGATGAGTGTGTTTTACTCCACTGTTTTAAAGCGCAGCCTGATATTTTTGCTGTTATGAACTGTTGTGTCTTAGGGTTGAGTTTATTTTCCTCCGATATCCTAACTTGGAGCGTTGATGGTTTATATTCAGTGCAATGACACATAAAATGAGGAGAATGTCTGCAGAAGAATATACATAATCAACAAACTTCGCCAAAACGTTGGTCTTGAAACAGGAATAAGAGATGAAATTAGGACGTCACAGACAGGTAGTGCACACCAAATGCAAATGACCACCATGTGCCACTGAATGAAACCCCCCCATGAAAATTTTCTACGAACGCCACTTTTTCCACCACACGTTAACCTTTATGACCAAACAAAGGTTACAGTTCGGCTGCGGCTACCTCCAGAGGGCACAAGAAGTTTCGAAATCGTTGATACTAAGCAGCAACTACAGCAGAACTAGCTTGCTTTGCTGCATAAGCACGCAAATAGCATCGTTTTCGCGACATTTGTGCAGTAGGCGTGATGCACGAGTAGATACACCCATGCCAAAAGAACGATTATTAGGAAAAGTTACAAGCAAAATTCAAATTCATTTGGATTGAACAAAACCGAAAATATTTATATTCAGTAGTGATTACTGCAACTGTCAGAAAGTCAAACTTGCAGAGAAATCATAAATGATACTCAACGCAACATCGGAATATAGAGTTTTATTCTTGTATCTCTTTTGAATCACGACAATTTTTCAAACGAATATTTCATTTAGGCCTAAAACAAACAAATGTCATCACGGGGAGTCCCCTTAGCTCGGAAGGCCCGGGGAAATTTCCCCCGTTGCTCCCCCCTTAATCCGGCCCGTGAGCAGGTAACGATGCATTTGCGGTGTTTGCAAGGACGTAAGCTGGTGACGATGCGTTTTGCAAAGATGAATTCTGTTTTGACAAGCACTATTTTTTCCACGACTAGTGTCATTCACAGCTATGAGAGAAAACTCTCAGCTGGCCTCGCTTGACTTGAATGTGCAACCAAAAATCTTTGTCAGTATATAAATGAAGTTGTTGCAGCTTCTTTCGGAATGGAGCGACACATTCACGTCTTCCCCGTCGAGCACGTTGCTGCTTGGTTGTGCATTGCATTTCTTTAGATAGACAGTAATTTAACGCAACGCCGTGCAGATTGTGAAAGGTTGAAACCAACCGTGAATGCCATTACCACCAACGCATTCATCCAAACTGTCGTCAAGACACAGCGAAACGCGCTGCGGTTGACACGTGGGGAAAACGTGTTCTGTGCATGAAGCGAATGACCTCGAGATCAACAACTAAAAGCTCTGGGTTTGCTGCAAACTTTGCGGAATCAAGCCGACTGGGCTCCGCTTTCACTAACTTTGCGATGATTTGGTTTTGCTCATATCTCTTGGAGAGATTGGTCGCCGCAGAGGTGGCGCAGTGGAATAAATAAGAAAATTTTTCTTGTCAACCGTTTTCACGAAATTGTGGGCACCATATAATCTGAGGATGCGTACATTGCTAGCCACAGAACTGAGGATGCACACAAAGCCCTGCGAATGTCGGGCAACAACACGTAGTAGAGTACGACGTTTATATGTCAAGCGGCCGTAAACGTAGTATTCAATACAGGGGACAGCAATTCGACTTGACTCGAGGTAAACTGCCGCGATAGCGGCAAGCGCACACGCAGAAACGCGCTGTCTCACTCTGAAACTTTGACCTGTGCTGAATGGGAACCAGAATGCTCGAAGCACAACTTCTTGTTCGGCTGTCGAGCGCCCGCGCCTGTGCAACGAGTTGGCGTGATTTCCTACAATTGGGAATGTTTCTAGACCAGTGGTTCCAAAAGTGGGCAGTACCGCCCCCCCGGGGGCGG
>Ga0210059_1014827_pt1 | contig 11462 bp, 4 predicted proteins | sample Ectturendosymbi2_FD_188042 | JGI IMG/M metagenome (GOLD analysis project Ga0210059, IMG submission 188042) | Ecteinascidia turbinata endosymbiont from Florida, USA - Sample 2 (SPAdes) (version 2) | ecosystem: Host-associated > Tunicates > Ascidians > Unclassified | place: Key West, Florida... | reverse complement strand
CATCAACATGACTATGTGTAACATTTAACATGAAAAACTCTTCACACAAAACGTGACAACCGTCACATTTAGTTTTGTAACCTCTCCAATAAAAACCCTAAGAGAAAAATGTGGAGGGACATGGCATATTATGTCCCCCCGCCTAAAAAATCGGGGAGGACACGCCCCCCGTGTCCCCCACCAAATTGCGGCCATGGTCAGGATATATTTAATCAATGATGCTATTGTTCCAAATGCAGATACGAGACTTCGTCTGCCAACTGAAATACTCTTGAAAGGAATGCAGCAGGAACAGGGCACTTGACAGGAATAAAATGTGCTGGTGCGAGAGCTGTTTTTGGCCCCCTTATAAATTATAACTAATTAAGAGCTTCACTAACTTTTCAGTACTATGACGAGAAAATGATATGCTTTATTTGGTATTTTACATCATAAACATTTGACAGTGTTATCACTAAATTTCAAAAGGTATCAGGCTGATCTCAAATAATTAATGCATATAACATACGGTTACTTTGCGAATTTCACAATTATACATCAAATTTTACATTAACAGTAGGCTGTAGTAATTCTCACTAGCAAAGCAAATTTAATGCTTCTTGAAACCTAATACAGTGATAGAAGGACACGAATAATTTCGGTGCTCGCTTTGTCATGAATTCTAGCAGTTTTTGAAAATTTTACTTGATTTGCTGTCGCGATGCCAATTCAGGGCAGCGGAGTGCCAAGGAATCAGAGGCTTTTTGATGGAGTCGAATTCCTAACGACACTAGGGGTCGGAGTCGGATATTTTGTCCGACTCCGACTCCGGAAGTCCAATTGGATCACTTTTACATCACACTCCTAAGTTGGGAATTCCTGTTGAATCAGTTGAATTTCTTATAAAACTTTTGTTGAAACAGAGAATTCTTGCTGTGTACCACGATTTCCACTGAGTGTTTGCTGCTACAAAATTCTTAGCCGCCAAACTTCATTCACTTTATGTTAAGGAGTCGGAGTCCGAAATTTTGGAAAGGTCGGAGTTGGAGTCAGACATTTTACCTCCGACTCCGCAACCCTGAATGCCACACTTGAATGATGGCCTCTATTAGCTTGGTCGTGGTGGTGCAATCGAATTTTTGTAACTGGGATTTTCTTACTGATCACAAATTCTCAATGGGGTTAAGGTCTGGCGAGTTTCCAGGTCAATCTATCACATCTAATTTTGCTTCCTGAAAATCGTTTTCACTTTTTTAGATGAAAGACACGGGACAATGTCCTGGAATTTTCCTCCACCATCTGGAAATGCCTTTCTCATATCTGGAATGTTTTTTTCTCTCAATTACATCAATGTGTTTGTATAAATTCATCATAACCTCAATTGGCATAAGTGAAGCTACTACTGAAAAACTGAAACTGCACCAGAACATCGTTTTGGGTTCCTTTACAGCTCATTGCAATGGGAAGGACTTAATTGCTCACGATTCCTGATCCTAATAAATCTGCTGTGCTTCCCTGGAAAAAAAATGACTTTCATCTGAAAACAGTACTCTTTCCGGTTTTTCTACAATCCAATATTTAGGCTATTTTTTTGCACATTCTTAGCTTTTCTACCAGCCTCCGGTGGGTGGCGTCACGCTGTACTTGAACTTCTATAAACTCAGCATGCACCAAATCCTTCTGTAAATCAACACTCGTCTTCTCAGCACACCTTTTGCAATGGCTGTTTGAGTATAATTTCCGTGTTACCAAAGCGTAACAATGCAACTCTGCTTCCTGGGTGTGACATCTGCCATTAAACATCACAGAAATTCCAACATGTACAACTCTCAACCAGGAGTGGATATTAGACTTTAGGGGCAGAGTACAAATCGCAGAAAGCTGCCCTAAAACATTGTACAATTTGTGATATGTCATTTTCACAGTATATGGTCATGAAAAAGGGCATATTGCCCCTCTATTTGTTCAGGTTACATCAAAAAAGGACCCCTATATTTTACATATGCTACACAAAAATTTTACTTGCTGAAAGCAATTTAAATTTTTCACTTTGTCTGGAAATTTACTTCAGCGTGAAAGTCTATTTCGCATTGTAAATTGTTTGAAGTTGTTTGATTTTACATTTTTCTTTGTTTACGCATTAAAGTTGTTAAAGGACCCCCTTTAACACATGTTTTTGCTTTATTTTGAAAAACATATGACTTGCTCAAGAGTTTACGGCTCCAGAGTGGTTCATCAGCTTTTAAACAAAATAATGCAAAAACTAAGTGCAAAAGTCTCAAAGAGGGTTCCGCGACAACTCTGAAAAAAGGGGGCACCGAGGCGACAGCCTTGTTCGCCTTCCCTAATATCCACCCCTGCTCTCAACTACAAAAATGCTTAAATAGTACAGTAAACCCAGGCAAACGTAAAGCTAACAGAATATGAACATATGGGTAGGCTATATTGTTTCTGCCACCACTCACCAGGCATAGTCTAATGGCTGCAAACTTTGCTCCACAGGTGTGATAGCAATGCAGTATTTATCGTTGACGTTTCAACAGTGTATGCAATCTCTTCCTCAGAAGACGGCAAAAAACAAAATCAAACCGTACACACACTGCATTTCTGAAAATTTTCAGAGTGATACACGAAAAAAAGATAAAAAATGCCTGAGAAATAGACTACCAACATTTTAAACGATCTCCCAATTTCAACATATTTGTGGTTAAATACCAATCATTTACAAAATTTTCAATCAGATGGTCTGTCTCAAAATATATCTTGTAAAGAGATGATTAACCAGTAAGACGAAGTAATATTTAAGTAAACTATTCTTTAAAATGATTAGAATACAAAATTTCAACTTTAATATTAGAAATTTTCTTCAAATGTCAAATTGCTATGCAATGTTTTGAAAATTTCGGGGAGGGAAAATGCCCTAAATGCTCTCCCCTGGTTGCGCGCCTGCTCTCTTCTGGTTGCGCGCCTGCTCAGACCTTCCCCGGAGTCTGTGAGTAGCACTGAATAGATTTAAGAACTGGCGTTCGCCACTTCAGTACATGCCTCTACCGCTGGGGCATGCTACATACAACCCAAATGCGTCTGTGGCGCTGAGGAGCAGTCAGCCAATCATATAATCTTCGATTGTAATGCTGATCATGTTGCTGAACTGTTGTTCCGTGCCCAGTGGCGCAACTTGAAGGTTCGAGCCAGGAGGAAACTAAGCTGAAAGAGGCCCACTGGTCAACATTTAAAAAAAAGTTTCTGGTTAATCCGGATCTGAGTGGATGGCTATATTAAAACCCTAAATCACCAGAAAATACTCCGAAAAACGCTGAAAAACAACCTACTGAAAACCAAAACAATACTATTACCGAAATATAAGCTAGGTGGGGACTGGTTTTTACATTTAGCTTGCCAGGGTGGGGCAGTTCGCCCCTCTGCCCCCATCAGTTACCTCACTGAGCGTGTCCAGTAACAAACCGTGATTAGTGTTGTTTTCAAAACACCCCTAAAAAATAAGATTGGGAATCTGTACTAATATGGCTTCACTTCTACGTCGACCCGATGACTATATTGGTTTCACACCAAGCTGTCCACCCCACATTTTACAGCGAAATATTGCCCATGTACACAACAAAGTCTTGAGAGCAATGGGACATAGCTCTTATTAGTCGAGAGTCTCACCATTGTATAAAAAGTTAAACCTTTTAACTCTGGATTACTATCGTCGTCCCAACTGACCCGGGTCAAATGAGGCAACCCACGTGAGACATACGTAAGCACGCGTCGGAGCGTTTTCCACGCTTCAGTAGCTTCATTTTTGTGTGACTTGTAAATAGGTTACCGTGTGGTCGTCCTCGCTCTTTTCGATTTTGCAGTGTAGGGGAAAGGTTGTGATTTCGGGTCACGCTGACCCGACGTAATGGCTGGTGTGAGAGTGGCTTACGCTGTAGTGACCGTATTACTGTATGAGGTGTAGCGACCGCTGCAATTCACTCAGCGCATGCTTCTACGGTCGTGTTAGGAGTATACATCATAAGAAGTTCTTCAGGCCCAAAGTTTTTTAGTTGAGTAATTTAGTTCAGACATATGTGAAATCTACACTGCCCCCCTTTTCATCAAAAATCGTATGATATTAGAGTACAAAGTAACTTTGTTAGTGCTCAAACTGCTCAATATGAGTTATATTTTCAGTGTAGTTTTTGTGATAAACTTTAGTTGAAGGAAGGTATACATTTTTTTATTTTTGAAAACTGGTCAATCACATCCGACGTTATGGTTAGTGTGACAAAAATTGAACGATAGTATTTAAGGTAGGCAAGTTTATGCATAGGATATACTGGGGCAGAATTCCCGTCAATTTAGATCAATTTATTTACTTCTGTAAGTCAGGTCACTCTCATACAACTCGAGCAGCCACACGAGGTGGTTACATTTGGCAACTGGCTTCGACAGTCGAAGACAAAAGATCTCTGAAACACCTTGGCCCAAAAATCTGGGTCTCCATTCATCCTTCCTTATATGATATTTCACCACCTGCCTTCAAAAGCCAGTTAAAAGACAGACTGGTTAATGTATGTACTGATTGAATAGCCTATAGGATGCTATGTAATGACCCTAATAGGGCTGCACAACTTGGATTTACCGATCTCTGCTTATGTGTGACCACTGATTTGGGTTTCACGTGTATATACTGCAAGTGCAACATCAATTTTGAATTATAGTGTGTTTTGTGTGAATTGACTGTTTATTGCTGTTTCATGTTTTTTTGTTGTTGTTTTGTCTTTTTTTGCCGCCGAGGTCTCTTTCCTTTGCAGGGAAAATGTGCCGAAAAGATTCCTCCATCATATGCAACAGGCCGGTGCCCTTGGAGGATATCTGCAACATAATGAAATGCTTCTGCAGAACTTGTGAAGCTTTGTACACCACAGGCTCCTGAAGCGTCTTGCCTCTGCGGAAGTATGAGAATTGATTTCTTTTTAGCACCAAACAACGAACTGCTGCAGAGCAACAGTTGTCTGCTTTCAGTTGGATGAGAAAGGGTTATGGAAACCCGGACAGACTTTCATTTTAGCTGGGTTTTGCACTGTCTCTGCCATACTCAGCCTCTTACGGAACTGGGCAAACCACGATAGATACCGGTTGCGACCCAGCACTCCTGCGCAACTGTGTTGATCATCCAGCAGACTGCAACCTCTTCAAAGAATATAACCCTATTAAATATTCGCAACAATTTGGCCATTAACTTTAAACTGTAATAAAATCTTATGAAACTGTCCAGGGGTGACCGACGAGACAACCTGTTTAACAGTTTTTTCCGATGTCCCAGCGCCTCAACTTTATTTAGTGTTTGCCCCAATAAATTCAACTCAATTTTTCAGGTTGGTGACATGCTGGTACGATGGGGCTGATATCGGTCGTTCACCAACCTGCCGTCTTTCTGACTATGTTTAGGTAGCTTGGTTCTTTCGTTTGCTTAGTTGCTTCGCAGCATGTACAAGTTTCTTCATTGCTGTTTCGTTTATACTCAGTTTCTGTACTCCTTTCCAAGTGCCACACCAATGATCTGCGACGCCCATTTCCACTTGCTTGCGCCAACTGTAACACTCAACCTTTTACCAAAAACATTTCAATTTTTTCTAAATAATATTTTGAAAGACAAATTCTTTGGGATTGAAAAAAATCTATATTCTAAATTTTTTTAAAGAAAATGTATTTTTTATTTTTTTTAAAATTGTCATGACAAAGTTGTTTTTTCTTTACCGTGTCTTTCGTTTAACGCCTGCGGAAGCAGCATTTTGGCTCGGACATTTTCGGACATATTCGGACAGATTCAGCCATAACTCGCCAACCGATAGAGCTAGAGACTTGTTCAAACCCTCTAAAGATGCGGAAAGCCTTTTAGTTTCGGTTAAAAAATTTTGGATGGGATGCTTTAGGTTTGAACTTTTTTGGTGTGACGTTACAACGGTGGGGGTCAAGGATTTTTGATGACATCATCAGGGCCTGAAAAAGAGTTAAAGTAGTAATATACTTGCTTTTTCTTTTAAAATGCAAAATGGAGATTTCATTTTCATGGGACAAGCATTTGTCCGAACCGTTTCATGTTGCTAATAGGGTTAGAAAGGGAGAGTATTGAGTCCATTATTGTTTGCTGTATTTTTCGATGATTTATCCGTTGAACTAAACAACATTAAAGTTGGGTGTTATTTTGCTGTAGTCCTGTTGAACCACGTGATGTTTGCTGGTTGCATTTGTGTGTTAGGGGAGGAGGACAGATGCCTTCACGTGTCCCTCCCTGTTGCGGCATTTCTTGAAATACTTTACCAAACGTGTCACCACGAGAGCAACCACTGCTACTCCCGCTGGATGTGTTCAGCGTGGGATGGGTCAAACAAAGCGTGGGATGGGTCAAACAACGCCCTTCTCAGGGCGCGGCAGCAGAAATGCTGCCGAAGACCCACAACCCAACGTACTCCAGCTGAACACCGAGGGGCTCACTGACAACAAGATCTCTGTCTTTGAGCAGCTAGCCTTAAGAACATGGCTTTCATCATCGTCCTACAGGAGACCCACTGCACAACTGCAGACAAGCTAGTGATTCCCAAATTTTCACCAGGTGGGTCAATTCTGAGCAGGAATCACGGCCTTGTCATGTTTGTCCACGAGCGGTTGGAATGGTCACTGGTCGATCAGTCTCCAGATCAATCAGAGACTTAGTGGTTGCGCGTAGACATAGCAGGTTACAAGATCAACGTCTACAAACCTCCACGCTCGCGACTTACTCAAAAGACCATCCTGACGTTCCCACACCCCAGTCTGTACGTTGGCGACTTCAATTGCCAGCATGTCAACTGGCGTTACAACACAACATCCCCGGACGGTGAGAGCCTGGACTCCTGGGCGACATCCAACAACCTTGGACTGTTGTACAACCCAAAGGAAACAGCCAGTTTCTTCTCTCGCCGTTGGAACGTCGGCACCAACCCAGACTTGGCATTCGCGAGTTTCGGCCAGGACAGCCGACTGCCGGACAGACGTGTCCTAGGAAAGTTCCCGCCATCACAACATCGGCCCTCCCTCATAACGCCACCAAGATTCAAGGTTCCTGCCCACAGCGATCCGGTGAAGCGGTGGAACTTTCACAAGGCCGATTGGAAGCGCTTTTGCCTTCTCACAGATGAATCCGTCGAAAGATTGTCACCTCCGGACGCACCAGATATTGGGAGGGCATACCAGGATATTTGCGAGAGCCTACTTTCTGCGGCTAAACAAAAGCAATGTATCCCACGTGGCCGTCGGAAGAAGTATGTTCCATGCTGGGACAAAGAGTGCGAGACCCTCTATCGCTCCTTTATCCGAGGCTCAGTGGGGACTGCCTCTGACAGAGCCGCCTCGTCCCTACTATCTCGACTACAATAAAAGAAGCAGGAGCGATGGGAGGAAGCTGTCAATTCCATCAACTTCTCGCACTCTAGCCGCAAGGCGTGGAGAACGATCAACAAACTTACTAGCAGGTCTGGACGCTCCTCTCGCCTGTGCCCCGTCTCGGCAAATTCCATCGCCTCACAATTCGAGAAGAACGGGGCACACAAGACCCGAAAAGTCAGCTAAGATAAACATCAACCTCACACTAGATTGCTCTGCACTCCATCAACTCAACAAACGCCGCATCCGGTGGTTCCGGTTCATTTAACAGGCTGCCCTTCCGACCCGGTACCCGCACACTGCATTCACCAGCACACAGTGGCGTATGCAGAAAATTTTCATGGGGTTTCATTCAGTGGCATATGGCAGTAATTTGTATTTGGTGTGCACTGTTTGTGACGTCAAAATTTGACGTTATATTCATGTTTCCAAAACAACGTTTTCGCGAAATTTGTTGACATGCTATGCATGTTCTTCTACACGCACTCCCTTTAATTTATGTGTCATTGCACTGAATATAAACTATCAGTGCTCCACGTTACGACATCGGAGGAAAATAAACTCAATGCTACGACACAACAGTTCATAATTGCAAAAATATCAGTTTGTGCGTTAAAACAGGGGAGTAAAACACGCTCTTCAATGCGTGAGAGCAATTTGCAACTGCAAAATCAAGCTGCGCTAATGTCTCGTTGAATACGAGCAGTGGAGCATAGAAAGTGTGCGGCTGGGCTGTCTGGCGCATATCCCGGTTTGCAAGATCGAATCTTTCTGAACTACACAAGAATTGAGAATGCGCATAAAGTACACAAGAAAACTTGAGATTTTTTTGTTATGTATAGAAATCCAGCAATTTTTTAGTTTTCCTTTTTTCCTGCTGAGACATTATCAAATGCCTGAATACTGCTGTGTTAAAAACTGCTGTTTTTGAGCTCGTGCAACAGTTCTATCATGCTGCAGAAATTGCTAATGTAGCCAATGCGTTTAGCGCTTGTGCTGATCAGCCTTAGCAGACAAAATAAAGACAATTGTAACGGATAAAGGGAACTATCGCGGAACACAATCTTAAACATGCGTAGTGGACGAAAAGTCTGCAAAAAGTGGGGAGATGGTTTCTGGACACAGACGATAACCCAGATTCCCACCAAAACCTAATTGTTACTTTTTGGCCCATTTACAATGTTCCTTGAAATTTGCATGCAAATTCATTCCGTGGTATTTGCATTAAGTCGACAAATTAACAAGCAAAAAGTATGTGAAAACAATTAATCTCCTTTGCGCAGGTAATAAAGTTTTTGTAAAATATCAATGTCAAAGAGGGGTGAGGTTGACCCCAACCCCTTGCGTGCGCCCTTGCCAGCGCACCAAGTATTCTGTTGCAGGTGAGCACGAGCGTCATACCTCGCCATGATAATTTCTGCAGCATATACCTCAGTGTTTCAACAGTTGGCATAACAAGCTCGGTCACTTGAAAGAAGATGAGAGAAACATTTCAATGAAATGCTTCGGTAACAAGCGCTGCATACCAGGATCATTCGACTGAAACGTATTTTTGAGTCAGCTGACATGATGATGGGCACGCACGCCTCCAGGCGCTGCAGCGATTGAATTATGAAATACTGAGGACTAAAGTCCTTGTCGTGCCAATGAAAAAAGAAAAATTTGTAAAGCAGCATGCCTTGAGTCGGTGGTTAGACTTCTGTCTTCAATTAAAACGTGAAATCAAGCAGCTTCGTGCCTGTCGAAATCGTTGCTTCTCCGAAGAAAGAAAGTGTGAACCACCAATGAACCTGTTGCTTTCATGCCAAGCAGCTTCCCTCTGTTTTCAGCGATTCTGACATTTCAGCAGAATTTTTGCAAAATCGCGAGTCTCATGAATTTGCAAATAAAAGTCACTTGCAATGGAACTATATTTAGGGTTATGAGTGGTTATGAGTCGAACTATATGAGGGTCATGAATTGATTGGTTATACAGGCTTATCTTTAGGGTTAATTGTGCAGTAGATTTCTTTTATTCATTATCAATCTTTAAACATAAGCTGGTTCTTGACAAGAATACCTTACGCAGGGTATGGAACCTCTATTGCAGTCTTTCTGGTAAGAACGAAACTCTACAGGGATGTTATTTGAATCAACAAGATTTGCAACTGACGACAAGTGTTTCAACCAAAAAGGGGTTGAAACTTTACAACGGCTTTCAAGGAACCTTATCTGACTGGCCAGAATTATTCGTAACAGCCTGAGGCGTAGAACCAAATGTAATGTGTGACCGACTAAATTGTCTCGCAAAGCTAAACCGGTTAGGTTACAATGAAAGTTAGACAGAGACATGGATCACAATAATCGATGATTTAAGCCTGGTTATCTTAATGATGGAAGCAGTAATTTTTTGCACCGTCGGTCAGTGATGCTGAATGTCGTTTGAATAAACCTCTTCTTAAAAGTCTGCAAACTTTGCTATGGTTTTATTTTGCGGCAGGTGTTCGTTGTCAAGAGTGATATGACACAGTCGAAAAATTATGAATTTTTTATACGGTTGATTTGTTTGTTATTTCTTGACTTGTTCTCACATGAAGGTAAGGCGTTTGCGAGCTATTTTTTATATGCCTGCTGGTGAATAATGTCTGTCATGAACAGTGGCGTAATTAGAAGTTTGAGCCAGGGAGGGCAAAGCTTATCTGAAGGCGTCACACTGGTCACTGTAGGGGGCCCCCGGGCCCAAACTCAGAAAAAGGTTAAGAAGTGATAGTGAATCTCTGGATGTCGTGGATGTCCATACTAGATGAAAAAACGAAAACACCCCGAAAAACGCAAAAAAAAAAAATTAAAAAATACTAAATATCAAAATGTCAACTAAAGGGGGCCCAGTTTTTACTTTTAGCTTGCAAAGGGGGTCTTTGCCCCCCGTCAGTTACGCCACTGGTCAATAAACAACAAACACTAAATAAAGGACTGTTAACATTATGACTAAAAGAGACTAAAAGAGTTTAAGTAAACACGTGTTCGTGTTGGATGCTTTTCATCGAAAAATCAAAATGAATTGTGAAATGGATTTATTCTTTGTTTTCCAAGTATGCCTCGGCGAAATGTTGTTCATAAAGTAAACCTTATAAAATAGCCATGATTTTCTTTGCAATAACTTCTCCTGCCAAAGCGTCACTAATGGAAATAGGACTTTGAAAAGTATCTGAAAAAGTGAGGCCTTACTTTATTGCGTTCAAGTCTGTAATATAGAATTCTATTCCGATAAGCTACTACGATTTCAGATCCGTTCACAAACAGAAAAAGACAGAACACATCTCTTTTAATTTAATTTAATATAATTTTTATTTATTTGTTTGTGAGCACACAAGAAGTACATAGTATAAACACACACTCTGCATAACGCAGGTCGATAAAAACAGACAAAACAGAACGTAGTACAAGGCATTGAAGCCGGCGGAATCACGCAGTTACAGACACTTTTTGCAACTGCGTTGAAGGCAGAACCACAGGGTTACAGACACATTCTTAACACTAATGTTAGCTACCACGTAACACTTGTTACAGCACCACTGCAGAGAAGGGCGTCAATTCTTAAACTGGCCGAGTCTCGGTAAAATGCGAATGCATTGTGACGTGACACGCCATCAATCAAACAGACACTGCAATGTTCGATCACTCATTCACAAAGTAAAATGCGATTTTAGTGTTCAAAGAATAGGGGCGAATACAAACAATCTGACTGCATAAAAGCATGTAACCATATGCTGTTAGATTTTCGGCATCTTTCGAGAAACAGGTACGTGTTGTTTCGTAACAGGGCCCCAAAGGTAGGAATGTTACATTGAACTTGATGGTTACTAACACTCGCTCTCCGGGGCAGGTTGTATAGAGCTCTGCATCCAAAGTTATATGCCACACGCAAACTTTGCATGCATGACTTCCTGAAATTACACCATAATTGAGATGCATACATGGGCGTACGGAAAGAACCAAAAAGTACATTTTTAATTGCTTTCGAACATCGGGAAAAAGAAGCTCGCAGCTTGTTTGCTGCACAGTATTGATATCGCACTTGTCTCTGAATG
>Ga0210059_1014826_pt1 | contig 11462 bp, 8 predicted proteins | sample Ectturendosymbi2_FD_188042 | JGI IMG/M metagenome (GOLD analysis project Ga0210059, IMG submission 188042) | Ecteinascidia turbinata endosymbiont from Florida, USA - Sample 2 (SPAdes) (version 2) | ecosystem: Host-associated > Tunicates > Ascidians > Unclassified | place: Key West, Florida... | reverse complement strand
CTCTGAATGTCATCATCATCCTTCAATGATGCATTTATCCACACACCAAGATATTTGACTTGGTTTAAAAATTGTACACGTGCACCATTTAGAAAAACATTTGATGGGGCAGGTTGTTTATACTTTATATGCGTTTCCTCTGTTTTTTATTATCTTGCGAGCTTCTGGGAGTATCGACTAGATAACCTGAGGGTTTTTTCAGTCTCCCAACTGCAACCTTGGGAATTCTATCAAGTGTTTACAAATGGCGTTTGTTATTTATTGCGTCGTACCCGGTTTTTGCAGTAAACAATAAACAATACAATACAATTTGTCTTGTTGACAATAGCACCTTAGTAGTCGAGCGGAATGTTCTAAGTTTTGTATGCGAGTGGTGGTGGGTTCAACTCTCTACTTTGCAGCTTTGGTGGAAGTGGTTATGCGTCATACTTTTGATAGGACCAGTTTATTTCTTTTGTGTTCATGTTTATGCTTTTGGGTTTGGGTTTGCTTTCGTTTAACTGAAGTGAATGTTTTCTATGTAATAAGAACAACTGAAAATTACGAGTTTGATAAGATTAAGACTGCTGGAGTGACTGGAAACGCCACTAAACAGCCAGGGCGACAATCCTATATGTCCAACCAGAAATGAAATTTCACAGCCCTCCCAGTCATTTTCAGCATGAGCCGCCACTGGTCCTTTGGACAATAAAACCGTGTAGTCTTAAAGCAGTGGCTATACATCAGCCATGGGACCTTCACTTTGGAAGACTTATTTGTCCGTCGACTGTAACGTGTCACAAGACGAGTATGCACTGGGCTGCACTACAATTGCTAGTAGTAGCATACTCAACCAAAACCCTAAATCCTAAACCTTAAACCCTAACCTAAATTTAGCCTCTAATCCTAAACTACTACTACTAAGGGTTCCCAAACTGGGATACATACATACATGCAGGCCCGTAACCAGCTTGGGACACCAGGAGGGGCGAAGAGTTTTCTGGGAGGGGCGCAACATTTTTTAACTATGTCCAATAGTTTTGAATGATGTCCAACATATTTTTCCAATGGGGCGAAAATTTTTCTAGGGGGGGCAAACCCTGGTTACGGGCCTGGATACATGTACCCTTAGGGCTACCTTTCCTATCTGAAGGGGTACATTTATGGTTAGCAATTGAAGGGAAAAATATGTTTACATATAGTTTATGTCATTTCGAAATATTATTTGTACATCCATCTGTGAATATTATTTTCAAAATCATGCTTATTGATAAATATATTTTTGTTATTTTCCTCAACCTTTTTGTCATAGGAAATTTTAGTGGTTCATGCTAATCTATCGAAATGCTGAAGGGGTACATGGCCAGAGAAAGTTTGGGAACACCTGTCCTAACCCTGAACATTGGCAACAGCGACAGACTGTAAATAAAGTGTTTGTTGCTTTGATTGATTCTTAACATGGTTCATTGATTTGCATGGAAACAAGTGAAACGGAATATGACCAGAACGATGAAAGAGAAAGAACAGCAGCAAACCCTTGCATTGTTAGATTTTGAAAGTTTGCAAAAAACAAAAATTTCGCCTTCATGGCGAACAGACCGCAGTGGTCCGTAATGACGTCACAGCTAAAAAAATTGTTGACGGACTGTTTCAAAACCTTTAGCGGACGTCCCGAAGACTGGACTGTTGGCGGCCCGTGCCATCTCTACATTGCGTAATCCAGTCCTAATCCAGCAGTACTTCCCAAATGTTTGATCCAAATCGGTTTATATTCGGACACACCCTCTGATTGCACAGTTAACTGTAGTGATCAACGAAGTTTGAATATCCATATACGATCCGGCAGTGTTTTTTTCGAAATCCAGACCGATCCATGTCCGGTTCTGAATTTCAGAATCGGGTTGGATCGCGATCCGGAAACCAGATCATGTTCAACACTGACGCACAATTTCGAGGGATTTGAGAAACTCCACTTTTCCGGCAAACTTATAGTATAAATGCAACAAAAGCAATCTACAGTTCGGAAACAAAACAGACAGTAGCGAAGATATTCTAAACAAGATTATCCATATGTTTTATGATTTGTTTTATGATTCAATATGTTTCATGATTCAGGCTTCATGAGAATATTCTGTGGTGGTGAGTTGCTATTATGTTTGCTCTTGGCATTCACACTGTTTACAAATGCTAGTCTTATGACACCCTTTACTTTACCATCTCACCCAAATGGCTGTAAATGATCAATGTGCTGTTTGCAATTTGCACACTGACTGCAAAACGATGTGCACAATTTGCAAAAAGTGGACTCACTCTAGATGCTGTTATGTGACTTATGACAACTTTGCTATGTGCTTACCTTGTCATCATAACTTTTCCTTCCAGTGAAATTTCCAATATTGAGTTGTTGGATTTGTTTCCTTCAACTACAAAAATCACTCCAACAACATTTAATGAAACCTCATTTTGACTTGCTTAACCTCATGTTCCTGTACATAACAACTATCTAACCCCCTCTGAAATTAAGTGTGCCAATGACATGTTTCTTGATAAGCTTTCCTACTTCCATTTCAGTGTACGCAGTTCAGCTAAAAATAAGCATAAAATTGTCACTTTCTTTTCGATGTGTAATGTCTCACCTGATTTTATAGCAATATCAGAGACCAAATTGAAATCAAAGTGTTGTACAAATATACAAATTCCTAACTACAACTTTGTTCATGTTGATTGCTTAACCAATGTAGGAGGTGGTGGCCTGTATGTAAACACAAAACTACACTATACTGTTAGACAAGACTTGGAATTACCTATAGATGGATGTGGAAGTCTTTTCACTGAGGTGAAGTCAGATAATATTACTGGCAAAAAATGTGTTGTTGGAGTGTTCTACAGACACCCTTCTCCTAGTCCTAATTCACAAGCTTTTCAGCTTGCATTCACTAATCTACTTGAAATTATGCACTCTGAAAAGAGTAATTGCATAATTGGAGGTGATATAAATTTAAATTTTTTGAAATACCAAATTGACAAACACATTACTGATTATGTTAACAGTATTCTGAGTCTTGGCTGCATATCTCTTATAAACAAACCCACCAGATTTTCTTCTACCCATCAACCCTCCCTACTTGATCATATATACACAAATATCGTTTATGACAACACCACCACTGGAATTGCACTCTGTGACATCTCTGACCATCTCCCCACTTGTGCAAACTTTAATTTCCATCCCAAAATGTACCAAAAAATGCATACCAAAAATCCGTTGTTTTAAAAATTTTGACTTGCCTACTTTCTGGAAAATCTTAACAGTGCCTTTTTTTATCTTGACTTTCACAACCAAAACAACAGTGATATCAACATCACTTGTAACGGTTTTATTCTTATGTTTAAAAACATTCTTGACCAACATGCTCCCCTTAGGTTTGCTTCCAGAAAAGAAACTCGTTCCTTCCACAAACCTTGCTTGACCAAAGGTTTGCCAACATCTATTTCTAAAAAGAATGCCTTGTATAAAAAATGTTATCAACAAACAACCCATCAATTTCAGCCAAGTACAAATTTTACAGAAATAAACATCGGCGTCCGCAGGGGGGAGGAAACGGGTATTTCCCCCCCCTGGAAATTGGAACTAAAGAGCCACAAATTTCTAGAAAACGTAAAATCAGCATTTTAATTCTGATCAGTTGGGTTAATTCATGCAATAACACTTTGTTTGCCGATATGACACTTACGCTACAAAAGAGTCATGTTCACTGTTCTGGTAGCCTAACAGGCAGTGATGAACTTGCAGTTCACTAAATTTAGTTCTCTGCCTGCAGAGGCAGATTGCGAAACCCGGGAGCGAATTGTTGTACAAATGGTCTTTGTTGCGTAACAATAACATGGTAACAAATCTTCGAAGTTGCACTTCAAGTTACGATGGTAGGCATTTTGCCGCGTATTGAATGCAGACTTCTTGGCAGGTAATGCTGCGAGACAGTGGCTAGTGATAGCGGAAAGACAAGTAGTTTTGTACCAATGATGAGCGAACGGCGGGTCGCCGACATATTTTGTGTGGCTTTTCTAGATAAATAGCAATATTTCAAATTGACAGAGAGTTTTTACCCCATGTTTAACGTTTGTTTCATTTATCGAAGTGTTTACACAAGTTCGTGAAGTTAGTCGATTTGATAACAACAGCAGTGAACCTAAAGGCTAAAGCTCAAGTTAGGCTACTTAAGTTCCCAGAGGAGAATTAAAAATTTTCAAAGACACGTACTGTAAACAGCATTCTGTCATTCTTCCAATGTCAGAATGAGAACGAATGCTTTTCGCGAAGAGACGATTGCAGACCACAAAGTGGAAGAATACTAAAATAAATTTTAAGATTATTGGAGGAGTTCCAAGCCAGATTTGAGCATTTCCAAGAGTTAAAACCATGCTTTGCGTTTTTTGTGAATCCATTCAGTGTTAATGTAGTCTATGATGGCTGTCCAGTTCACCAACCATTGGTCACACGCTTGACTGCTGCAGAAATTAAACTGGCCGAAATGCAAAAAAATCTGGCTCTAAAATGCTTTAATCAATGCCACTCTACAGTTAATTTCTGGCAACAGGTTCCACAGATGAAGGGCGTAACAAGATTATGTGGCGCCCGGGGCAAGAAACAAGTTTGGCACCTCCATGTTTGAACCTGAGGTCTTTCGGAAGCAGATGTACTGTCTTGAAAAAAGTACTTGTGATATTGTTGGAACTTTGCGGCGCCCCCACAGTGATTCGGCGCCTGGTGAATTGTCCCCTTTGTTAGGCCCCTGCCAGAAAGTAAACACCCAGAATATAAAAAAACAGTGCACAACTTATTTCTGTATACAGCACGACATATTGCTGTGAATTTTGTTTCTCTGTAATGAAGTTCGTAAAATCAAACCATTGTGCAACCCTGAAACATGAACACTTGGGAGAAATAATTTGCACATCTAGCAACGTACTGTCCAGATTTTCGGGGACTAGAAAATCCAACAAAAATTAAATATTGACAATCACTATAAATCATTTAATGTAAAACTTGCATTCTTTACAGTATTTGTATTGACACTACAAACTGGTTTTCCGACCCGTCGGTGCTTCTGGTTTTCTGCAAATGACTCTTCCATTTAACAAGTTTGCCCACCCCTGGTTTGTACTATGTGTAAAGAAGCCAGCACCGCAAATAGGTGTGCAGGGGGGAGAATCCCCCTTGGAAAATTTTTCGTCTCCCCTGTAAAAACGTGTTGGACAAATTTAAAACTATTGGACATAGTTCAAAAAATTTTGGCCCTTATCAGAAAACTCTTCGCACCCCTTGGTCGCCCAAGCTGGCTACGTACCTGAAAACATGCGTGAAAAAGAAGTATTGCTGCCAAAAAAGCGCATTTTTTAACCAATGCTCCCTCTAAACAGGAGCGGATTCGGGGGGGAAGGATCGCCCCACCGTAAAATCTAAGAAAGTAACTGTATTCACCATGGTTTTATACAATTCAGAAAATAACATATCAAAACCAATTCCGAATAAGACTTTCATCATGTTCGAATTGTCTTATTGTTGGCGATATAAGGCCATTATGTCGTCCATTGTTTTGTCACAGCAGTGTAATGAAGTGTACATCATCTCTTCCTTCAGTCGTGAAGCCGTGATGAAACTGACTACCACTGAAGTATCCCACGATAACGTTACTAGCTGGACCCTCCCCTTCATCTAAAATGCGAAACTGTGCAGTACAACAAGCAGGGGCGCCGGAACGGGGGTGCATTATGGGGGCACTCCCCCCTGACCTTTAAAAAGGGGGGCAACGGGGCCACAAGTGCCCTTGCATACCAGTATCATAAGTAATTTCAGTATTAATCAAGATCAATTTGAAGCAAATTTATTGCAGCTATTCACGCACACCTAAAATTCTGAATGGCTTTCTTGAACTGGTGGTACGTCAAAGAGATGGACGTCCGCAGGGGCGATTGCTTCTCTAAAACCTAAGAAGTAACCTTATTTACCATGATTGTGTACAATTCGGTAAACAGCATTCGGGATACAAGGCGATTTTGTCATCCGTTGTTTTGTCACAGAAATGTTGTGAGATATACTTCATCTCTCTTAAAGTAGTGAACTCGCAATGAGATTTGACTAACAAATATTACTGAAATCGCCCCCTTAACCTCATTTGCCTGGATCTGGCCCGGGGTCAAAACGGGCATATGCCCCTCTGTGGAAATTGGTACTAAGAACTGAAACTTTCTAGAAAATTTGACGTCAGCAGCTCAATTCCGAATTGATTTATTTCTTGCAGTAACAGTTCATTTGTCGCTACGACACCCACACGGCACAAGAGCTAGGTTCACTGTTCTGGTGTCATGCAGTGCTGAGCTTGCAATTCATTCATGTCCGCTCCTTTGCCTGCAGGCATAGGCGTAGACAGGGGGGTCTAAGGGGCCATGTCCCCCCAATTTTTATAACATATACTCATTTGTGCTTTGATAGGTGGTATCACAAAAAAATAATGCTATTCGCCTAACTTAAAACATTTTGTCCCACAACAAATTTTTTGCCACCCCCAAACTTTTGGACTGGCTACGCTACTGCTTGCAGGGACAAGTTGCCAAACTTGCGAACGGATTGTTTTACTGTTGGTCTTTATCGTGTAATAATAGCATGGCAACAAATGCTGAAATGTTCAATTCAAGTTACGATATTAGGCGTTTTGCCGCATGTGACTGCTGAACTCAAACATCTTGGCAGGTAATGTAGCGAGGCTGTGACTGCTGATAGCGGCAAGCAGGGATGCCAGAGAGTGGTGGCATTGCATCCCTGACCTTTCAAACGAGGGACAACGGGGGAAAAGGTGTCGTTTTCATAGGTAATTTTATGGTTTATCAAGATCGAATTGAAACAGGTTGTCTACAGTTTGATTTATTATTTTTGAAGTCAACATAATTGTTGAACTGTAGCAAGCATAATTGGCAGGCCCTAACCAGATTGGGACACCAGGGGAGGCGAATAGTTTACTGAGAGGGGCCCAAGCCCAAATTTATTAAACTATGTCCAACACATTTTTCAAAAGAGGGGCAAAAATTTTTTCCTGGAGACTAAGCCCCTGCGCCCCTCTAGATACGGGCTTCATAATTGGTAACGATTCTTTTTTGTTTTTTGTACTGTAAGTTTGCATTGCCCTTAACTTTTTTCTGCCGCCCCCTGCCCTACCGAAATTCCAGCGCCCCTGACCACAAGACTATTTGCACAGTGAAATCTCATTCTTGCGCACTTGCAACCTTCCAAAACATTGTAAAAACACGAAAACAAGGAGCAGCTATTTGAATTTAATATGTATTTTGTTTGTATTTTGATAAGATTTTCTGCATATTCTATTCACAAAGTTTGTCATTCATGTAGAACTCTTCTAACTCAGTGTTAATATATCCATTCTCACTAAAACAAACATTTTCTCAGTGTAAAATGTTCTTATAGGACAAATACTGTATGCAACTGTTGTCATAACGTTGGACATTTTTTGCACGTCCATTTGCGTTGCATCGCCAACAAACTGAAAAAGATAAGCAAAATGTCGACGTCGACGTTGCCACCCCCGGAAAAATTCCTGCGGACGCCCATGGAAATAAAATAACTCACCTCAAAGAATCCCTAAAACAAAACTACTATAGATCAAAATTTGAAAACTGTAGAAATGATGTCAAAAAAAACTGGAAAGTTATTTATGAAATTATTTCTACAAACACAAAAAAAGCAAAGTAGGTACAGAAACCTACAATACTGACCTAATAATCAAAACCATTGTGAAGAACTAAATATACATTTTTCTAAAATTGGCAACAATATATCCTCCAAAACTGACCCTCCACCTGCAACTTTTAATGACTTTCTTATCGAGCCTTTCCCCAAGCTGTGTACATTCCCACCAACCAGTGCTGATTAAACCAGATAAATAATTGCATCACTAATGCAAAACAACATCTAACTCCTATGACATCCCAGCAAAGATTTTAAAAATTTCTGCCAGTAGTTTATCCTCACGGTTATCTGAATTCTTTAATAAATGTATGGCAAAAGGTCAATTTCCCAATCTTCTAAAAATTGTACAAATTACACCCATTCCTAAAATAACACATCCTAAATCCCCAAACGATTATAGGCCAATATCCATACTTCCAACACTTTCCAAAGTTTTTGAAAAAGTAATTTACAATAACTTGTACTCCGTTTGTAGACCTAAGCAAAGCCTTTGACTGTGTTGATCACAAAATATTACTTGAAAAATTATTTTACTATGGAGTAAAAGGAACACCCCTGAAACTACTTGCTTCTTACTTGAACAACAGGTTTCAGTGTACCAACATTGGAGATACTAAATCTTCTTTTTTTAATGTAACAAGTGGCGTGCCCCAGGGATCTGTTGCTGGGCCTTTGCTATTCCTTATAAATATTAATGACATTGCGAAAGCTTCCAACTTTAATACTGTTTTATATGCTGATGATATAAATCTGCATATTTCAGGGAAAAACCACGAAACCCTAGAAAAAACAGTTAACCATGAGCTCAAAAAAATCGATCACTATGTTCGTGCTAACAAATTATGTATCAATTATTCCAAAAGCAATTTCATGCTCATGAACAACCGTAAAAGTATCAATTTTTCAGCTTCAATAATCATCACCCAATATCAAAGCAGCTTAAAATATCTTCAAGATATCAAGATAATCTTCATGTTATACTTGATGATAAACTTAATTGGAGACCTCAAATTGAAAAGTTGGTGATACAGCTCTCCAAATCATGTGGAATGTTGTTCAAATTAAGACACTATGCCAACATTTCAGTGCTCAAATCCGTATACTTCGCTCTTTTCCATTCTTTTTTAACTTATTCAATACTTAACTTGGGAAGGACCAACAAAACGATTTTACTCCCTTTAATTAGATTGTAAAATAAAGCTGCGAGAGCACTTGAATATAACAAAACTAAAACAACTGTCCTCTATTCCAAGCACAAAATTTTAGAAATACCTGATTTATTACAATTGTCTGTTGCCAAATTCATGTACTCCTTTTATAATGGTGGATTATCAAATCACTTTGATAACTACTTTGCTGAGATTGCATCAGTCCACAAATATCAAACAAGACTTGCTTCTCTGCAAAAATATTATTTAACCAGAATGAAAACATCTCTGGGTCAGCTTTCTTTGAAGTATATTGGTCGGAAAATTTGGTCTAACATTCCGGAAAATTTCAAATCGTCTTCGCCTTATTCATTTGGCAAAAAATACAAACAAGTCCAGCTATCTTGCAAGACTTCCTGTTGATCTTCGTTTTATGTGCTTGTCACATTCTGTAATATTGCGCTGATGCCACTATTTTCCCTCCTATCTACCTCTATAGTCACTCATTCCACCCCAGTACATAGGCATGCTTTTCACCACTGTTTTTTTGTTGTTGTTTTTATGCTTATTTTATTTGACGTTGATTTGATGCTTTTTATTACTTTTATTACTTCTTGTAAAACGTCTTCAATCAAAATCTGGTTTGTGCAAGCAGCAGGGCTGGCTGAAACTTGACCCAGGTGGTCTTTCGCCAACCCTTTGTGATTTAACATGTTAGAACACGATTTCTAAGCTGCGAAACAAAAAATGTCTTATTTTTGGTATTTCTTCATCACCATATAATCAACTAGTGATTTTTGATGTTATTGTATTTCCTCTGGCTGCATACGTGTTGTTTCGTGATTTCAGTCGCAAAAATGCATGATTAAACCATACCATATCCAATGCAAATCCGATAAATCGGAATTATAAAATCCAAATTTAATCCAAATCCACCAAAAAGTTGAAAATCCACCGGATTAAAATCAAAATACAAATCCGTGTTCAGCTCTGATGCGCACCAGAGGTGGCCATGGAACCGGAGTGGACTCCGGCAGGATTCTGCGTTTTTCTTTCGGATCCGAGGACGGAGTCACAAATTTGCCAAAGAGCGGCCCTGGGGTCAAGCGCAATTTCTGATTTGCGAAACTTCCGACTTCACGCCAGTGATGTCGTGACTCGAGTCAAGAACACGCCTCGAATCGAGTCACGGTTTTTGGTGACTCGGACTCGACTCGCGTCACGTTAAGAAATATGGTAACTCGACTCGAGTCACCTTTTTCACAGAATGACTCGACTCGAGTCAAAGTCAATGACTCGAGACTCGAGTCAGAGTCATTCTTACAAAATCTCTGAGTTCCTGATGGACAAACCAGAGGTGTACAGGAGCCAGAGTGGACTCTGGCCGGTGTCTTAACGAATTTCGAAAATAGGAGTAGAGCCATAGTTAATTTTTTAAAGAAAGGCCGGCAAGGGCGGATCCAGGGAGGAGGGCGATTGGGGCGATCGCCCCCCCCTAAAACGTGCGAAAGCACGTTTTTTTCCCCATGATTTTGAACAATTTGGGCATCAGCATTCGCTATAAAAAGCCATATTGCCATCCAATTTTTTGTCACAGCAGTATTGTGAAGTATACTTCATCTCTCTTACAGTTGTGAACCTGTAATAGGCTTAACTGCCAAATATCACCGAAGCGCCCCCCCCCCCTATACTTACTGGCAGGACCTGCCACTGAAAACCGGAGTCGGAGTGGAGCCGGAGACATTTTTTGAATATGAGGTTAGTTTGCTTATTTTTGACTATTATTATTGCAGGTTGTCTTTATAACAAAACATGTTGTAATGCAAACTTCAAATGTGAAAAACTGCTTCACAGGAAGTCCAAGAGTTTTAATTCAACTTGTAGGTAAATAAGGTTAGGTTGGAGATTTTCATGTGTGTAAAGATTTGGACGATTTCTTGTTCATGGTGATACGTTGAAAATCTATTAGCCAATAAATTTAGCTCACACAAAAAGTTTAGGTAGTGTCTCAACAACCATTTCCTGTTTTCCGTTTCGAAGGACAAAAAGACCGTATCACGCATCCAGTTTTCTGCCAGATATAAAACAGAGGTGAGCATCAGAGATTATCACGGAACCGGAGTGCCGGAGTGGACTCTGGCCGGAGAGTGTATTTTGGGCTGGCGCAGGAGCCGGAGGTGGAGTCAATATTTTAGGTTCGGACCGGAGCAGGGGCCGGAGTCAACATTAACGTCTGTGCAGGAGCCAATCAAATTTTGATTTAATTTATTTGTTTGTTAGCAGACACGAAGTCCATAGTATGAACACACACACTCTGCAGAACGCAGGTTGATAAAAACAGACAATACAGAACGTAGAACAAGACATTGAAGCCGGCGATATCACAGGGTTACAGACACTTTTTGCAACTGCATTGAAGACAGAACCATAGGGTTACAGACACATTCTTAACACTATTGTTAGCTGAAATGTAACACTTGTTACAGCACTACTGCGGAGTAGGGCGCTAATTACTAACTTGGTCTAGTCTAGGTAAAATGCGCAAGCGTTGTGGCTTGGCACGCCATCGATCAAAC
>Ga0210059_1014825_pt1 | contig 11462 bp, 4 predicted proteins | sample Ectturendosymbi2_FD_188042 | JGI IMG/M metagenome (GOLD analysis project Ga0210059, IMG submission 188042) | Ecteinascidia turbinata endosymbiont from Florida, USA - Sample 2 (SPAdes) (version 2) | ecosystem: Host-associated > Tunicates > Ascidians > Unclassified | place: Key West, Florida... | reverse complement strand
CGTTAACTACACCTCAAATGAATGGTGGGGTGACTACGATGAGCACCGTCGAAACAATGAAAGAGGGGAACAGAGAAATCCGGCATTTGCGTACAGTCAGACCACACATTTTGCAAGTGAAAAATCTCACTTTGAAAGGTTTCTCATCATGACTAAAACAATGTGCAAATTGGACTGCATGATGCCAACCAATACAAGTAATACTTAGTGTATATTGCAAGTAAGAAGCAAAACACTGGAAAATACCCGACGCAATCACCACTCTTCAAAATAAAAGCAATCGGTCATTTGAATAAAAACATATCTGTCGACTTGATCAATAAAACCGACTCTCGTTTAGTTACTCATTAAAAGAATTTTACTAGACAAGATCAAATCAACTAAAGAGTTCTTTTTCGAACTGTTTCTTTGAAGAAACGTTTCGCTGGGCCGTACACAATTTTTAATTTGCACTCCGGCAATGTTTTTCAAATATTAGAAACATTGTTTTTGCTGGGAGCTCTCCGTGAGTCAAGGGTTTATTGAAGTGGGGTGTTAGCATATCGAGCTCTATCTTTTGCCGGAAGTGAACGTTTCCAAAAAGCATAGATCAGACGCGAATAATATGCCCCGTTAGATGATGCAGATTAGTTTTGACTGACGCTTTCTAAGTTTCTAAACCAGTGGCTTTTAACTTGTGCTGCCTCCCTGTGGCTGGTGAAGTTTTTTTGGAGCGGCCGCCAGTAGGAGTGGGAGAGCGAAGCGTGACTGAAACCAATAGGTTCGTTGCGATTGAAAGAAAAGGTCGTGGTTAGGGGTCGTTAGAGTGCTATGGGTTGTTATAATGGGTCGTAGCAGTAAAAACGATTGAAAACCACTGTTCGATACTCATTGGGAGTAGCTTGACAGTTTTGATGTAGAGAAACCACTTTGCTAGCGCGTTTTTGACAGTTTGCTGAGCTTTTGGTTGTGTGTGCAGTTGATCTGCTGGAGATAATTTTTGCTGATCTTCCTTTTTGGCATCATTGATGATTTAGCAATTGGCAAGGTCAGAAAACTTTCCCTTCAGCAAGTCAACTGAACCCTCAGGAATGCCAATCAATTTAAACAACGGTGCACTACTCTCTCTGTCCGTTACAATCCACACTGCTGCCTTTTGACATTTTTGGATGTTGCAATTAATTTGTTAGCTCTCGTTGACCTCAGTAGCGTACCTAGGGTTTCCCGCGCTCAGGGACAAAGTTGGTTTGGGCACCCCCACCCAGCCATGTCCTGGCAGCATAGATGCAGAGTGAGTTGTGGGTAAAGAGGCGTCGAAAGCTGACTTGGGAATACGCATAAAATTGTTTCTAGACCCGTGTGAAACTTAATATGACTGTGACGTAACAGAATTGACGTCAAGACCTTTGGACAGAGTTCCCTCTAAGAAAATTTTACACTGAGCAAATTTTTTTGTAGTGAGCATGAATATTTTATGGCTGAGTTAGCTATGTTCTAATTAAGTGCAAAGTTTGTTAATTTTACAATAAGTATAAAACCTTATCAAAATATGAACAAAGTACACATTTAATTCAAATAACATTTGAAAGAGCAACACGATATGCTCAGAAGCGTGCTGCTTCTGTCCAAAAAATGTTAATGACTTTTTACTTTCAAATTGAAGTGTTGCAAGTGCGCGAGAATGAGATTTCACTCCTCAAATGGCCTGGTGGAACTGCGTATTTGCGCAACTTAGAGGGAACATTGCCTTTGGTCCTTGGAAAAGCTGAACTATCTTAGAGTTAAGAACCTAATCGTTTTATGTGAGGCCATTCCCACTTTGAAATTTCGGTCACGATTGAAAATTTAAATTGCTGTGTTGCGCCATTCCGAATTGCGATATTACATGCGAATTGTACTGCAATAACTAGTGAAAGAAAATGCAAAAACTAGGCAAAACGTTTCCTAATCATCTGCGAAATTCTACGTGAATATTAATGACAGAATGTTATGGGTAGAAAACTCTTCTGAGAACAAAGCATAAAGTGACCAGAGTTGCAACTTGTTTTCTAAAGCATGGACTTGTCAGAGCCTTTTGAATGTCCCGAATACAGCGTTTCCACTTGTCCCCTCTCTCGTCAAGTCTGGTGACAATTACTGCTTTGTGTGAGCCGTAGGGTGTTCTGGAACATGTACTCCCAAAGTTTTGAGTTTTAGAACGTCACAAAGGACTGGATGAGGGCAGACTCACGAATTCATAAAAGAGAAGGACAGACAGAAGAATGTACTGTATATGAAAAATTGAAGGAAAATGATTTCATACAAAACTGCGAGACAAATATAAAATTCTAACATCTTGAAACATCTCTTTGGAAATAATTCCCTGAGAAGTTAACAGAAAATATGTTTTTAATTTAAACCAGACACGAAGCCCATAAAGTACAAGCACACAGTGTGCGCACAATGCAGGTTGATAACAACAGACATAGAACGTTTTATAACGGCGTTGGAGGTAGGACCACGGGATTACAGATACTTTCTCAACACAATTGTTCACTAACTCGTAACACTTCGTACAACACTACATCCTACATCCAGAGTAAGACACGAAAATTGCATGGTAAGGATTAGAGTCCAAGCGTGGCCAAGGCCAGGTGAAGTACGAATGCGGTGTGGCCTGCACACGTCCCAAATTAACACTGTAACATCCGGGCACTCTGTCACAATGTAAAATACGGTTGCGGTGTTCAACGAGTAAGCACGAATATAAACAATTGACTGCATAAAAGCATGCAACCATATAATGTCAGATTTTCTAGATTGTTCAAGAAATAGGCACACATTTTTTGCAATAAGGCCTCAAAGGTGGGAATGGTACATTGAACTTGGTGACTACTAGCACTTGCTCGCAGCGACAGGTTGCATAGGGCCCAGATGTTCTCTCTTCTCCCCCTTAGTTACGCCACTGGTTGACCTATCCACCTTAGTGCGTTGTTAGTGGTCACGGAACTCTGTAGCTAACACTATCTCGCTCCATACAGCGTTTTGTGGTTCTCTTATTTCAAAAGCATTTGTACTGACTCATGAATAATCTGCCGAACCAACAAGTCATGCACGAGCATCGCCCGCTGACTTCACTCTTTATCGACCTACCTGGCTACCGTGTGTGCGATTGCACTGTGTACTGGACAAGCCCTGTGCAGTACCAGCAGGTCACATAACAAGTGTAACAGCCGTTATATTTATGCGTTTTCTCGAACTCTGTGAAGTTGTTGGAAATAAATGCAGGCCTAATTTGTATTGATCAACTTTTTTGCAAATTGCAATTACACGTATACAAGAACGAAAAGTCTCAATTACAACTACATAAAATATGTAATTAATAATATTTATTTACAATTACAGCTATAATCAATCCAACACTGGTAAGAAATTGTCATGTGCTTGACAACTGAGGTTATCTTTTTACGAAGTATAAGACTGACATATTATCACTTTTCAATAACACAGGTTTTAGGCTATCACCCGTGGTGAACTTGAATTTTTGTTGATGTCTCCTTTCGTGAACGTGAAGTTCAGTTTATTTAACACCCCGACCACGTGGTAAATATGTGTTCAGCAATGCAAGGACTGACGCTTTCTAACTTTCTAAACCAGTGACTTTTAACTTGTGCTGCCACCCAGTGGCTTGTTAAACGTTTTTGCAGCAGCCGCCAGTGGGGAAAGCGAAACCTTTCAGTTTATTTAGCATCCCGACCACGTAGTAAGTATGTGTTCAGCAATGAAGGGGCAGCAAGCGACAGTCGTAGGTTTCGTGAATGACAAAGCAGCTTTCGACAAATGTGTTTGATGCGTTCACATATAACACGAACATATACAGCACTATTAACCACAGAAATCTCTACATCATTTCAAATATTATCCAAATTAAGACATTATGCCAAAAAGTTGTGTATAATGCATTGATACACCATTATCTAAATTATGCCATCATGAACTGGGGCAGGACTTCAAAAACTGCTATTCAACCTCTTGTGAATCTACAAAACAAAGCTGTGAAATTTCTGAAAACATCCAACAAAGCCACATTGGATGAAATGTAGGCCCTATATACAAAATCATATTCTAACAATCAATAATTTGTTGGAAATATCTGCAGATAACTTTATGCACCCTTATGAAAACAATCAACTTCTATCACATTTTAACCAGTATTTCCAATATATTCAGACAGTCTATGAATACACCACCAGACTTGCAACTTTAAAAAATTTCTTCTTACCCAGGGTAAACTCTTCCCAAGGGCAATCTCCCTCAAATTCATTGGACCCAACGTATGGTCAGAAATACCTGACCATATCAAGTTTCACTCTCACCTTGATTTCAAGCATCTGTACCAAAATTACCTACTTTCTGGGCTTGTGGGTGCAAATTAACAAACGAAAATTGCTTAACTCATCTTGTGTTGTCTATTTTTTGTGATTTGCATCATGAGATTTTTTTCATAATGTTTTGCTATATGTTTTATGCTTAACCGACACTGTAAAGATTCTCATTATAATGGGGATAATCTTCATCTGCCTGTCATTTGATCTTTTTCCAACATTGTTTTTTTATCCTATAATCATTTGCATTGTCAAACAAATGTTTCAGTGTTTGTTCTCTCTACTCCTGTGAAATTGAATATCTCATCATGATAACTATGTGTTCATAGGCATGCCAGGGGCGTAACGAGTGGGAGGCAAGGGGGTACAATTCCCCGGGCACCGAATCACTATGGGGGGGCTGGATCACTACAGGGGCCGCGGAATGACCGCGGGGAACCGAAAAATCCCAACAATGTCGCAAGTCCATTCTTCAATACAGTACATTTGCTTCCTAAAGACCTCAAATTCGAACCTGGGGGCGCCAAACGTGCGTCTTTCCCCGCGCGCCATCTAACCTCGTGATACCCCTGAGCCATGCACTCATCTGTAAATATCATGTGTCTTTGTTTTTATCATATTGTCTTTTCTTTTCACCTGACTACTAATGATGGTATAGAAAGCTGTATTGCAGGATTGGTAGACTAGATGACTTCATGGTCTTTCGCCAATCCTTTGTGACAAAGGAACCAGTAAATGTTCATTGCGCGCGTAGAAAGTTAATTTTTGCAAAATTCCCAAAAAGCATCGCGAGCCGCACAAAACCCCGTCGTGGTTCATTTGCGGCCCGCGTGTTTGAGACCCAGATCTAACACAACGAAACAAGAAAAAATAAGATCACACATTACTCTTCAGCAAATTGGCTAAACAGACCAATCACAGCCTGCTAATATTCGTGTAAGTAAGGCTACGCTGGATGACTGAATTTCTAACCGGGACATTTTGGTTAACTGACCGGGACGCCGGGACAAAGCCTTTAAACCGGGACTGTCCCGGCTGAAACGGGACATATGGTATGCCTAACTATGTGAAACTTAAAAAGACATTTTTTGTTAAAATTGAAAGACAATTAAGTAGGCATACCATACTTTTGCGATTGAAAACCGGGACGCTTCAAAACAACGAGCGTTATCAGATAAATGTTGTTTATATCTTACTTGGAGTATGTGTCTATTTAGGATTCCTATAGTTAAGACACCAAGAAAAAATAAAATAATAAATTTTACTAAGAAACAAAACAATGTCAAAGGATTTGTAAATTTACACATTCGCCCAGTCATACATTTCTGTAGATAATACTTTCTTCAAGAAGTCTTTGTTCGATTTCATTTTCTCGTAAAAATCACAGCAGGAAAAGTCAGTATTAAATTTAGAGGTGATAAGGGCTTTTACATTCTGCCCCAGCATTCTGCTTCTTTTATCAGACCACATTGTGCATGATGGCTGACTGAATGCCTAACCGGGACTTTTTGGTTGACTGACCGGGACGCCGGGACAGAGCCTTAAAAATTGGGACTATCCCGGCTGAAACGGGACGTATGGTATGTCTACAATTAAGATTGTTCTAAATGTCGTGTACAAGTGGGCTGCAATCTTCGGTGTGATCAACCAAGTTTGTTGAAACATCTTGCAATCGGAAAACCATGCATGTATGGATTTTGGGCAAAAGCAGTTTATGTAGGCTAGTATGAATTAGGCATTCATAGATTGCAGAAATTGACTATAATTAAGTTATTTCCTGAAACAGACAACACACCAAAGAATATTTTAGGCTGCTTTGTGCTTTTCCCTAGAGCAGTGGTTTTCAATCTGGGGTCTGTGCCATGTGGATTCGCCACATATAACGTTGAGTTCGTAGCAGCACCAGTAGAGTCCACTTCGTCGAGAGTGGAAAATCTATTGTTGTAATGCCGAGGCTCGTGGGTTCGACTCTCCATTTCGGTGACTCAGGGCGACGCAGCATTGTAACTGCAAAAGGTCACAACCCCAGCGCGGTCGTGAACCATGTGTGGAGAGATTGCGAGTAGATTTGTTTTGTGCACAGCTGTATTTCATTTGGTTTATTCCAGTTTTAGATGGTTGTCATTGGGTCATGGTGGGCTGCTGTAGCGGATCACGGTACAGAAAAGATTGTAAGCCACTGTCCGAAAGGATTTTGTGACAAGGGGACGCACGTGATTTATTTAAGAATTTTTTAGTCATACTGTCGGAATAAGACTTATCGTTATCACGTTATAACGCTGAAGCGATAGCGCTTCTATGGGGAAGGCCAGAAGTCTTTAACGACAATGTGGTAAGCAGCAATAGAGATCACCTGCCTAGATCACTCTAATACTGCATGGCAGGGTCGGCCCTAGCATGCGCGGGGCCCGATTGGAAGCACTTTTGCGGGGCCGCATTCAGTGGGGTGTGGAGATATTTGAGGAGGGCATCATAAAGATTGAAATCGGTGACGTAAACAGCGAGGCCCGAAGGGGCAATACTAAGGGGCTCTGGGGTCATGTCCCAGTTTCACCTCTCCAACAGAGCCTTCAACAGACATCTCCGTAACACCCAATAAATCCAAGAGCTATTACACTCGATGCCTCATCTCTGGCCGGGTACTTCTCGTGCGGTATAGCAGACCAGTTGGCTGTATGTGGCCAATTTACCATAATACAACTGGCCATATGGAAGAGGGCCACATAAGTTATTAAACAACAGTTTGAGGGGCGGACACCTTATGTAATGTCATTGTTTCGGGATATGTTACATTCTACCAAATCAACAAATTTTCGTAAATATATTATTTTTTCATTACTGACAAAATTGCTTGCGGGCCGGATGAATTGGCTTCTCAGGCTAGATCTGGCCAGCGGGTCGTAGTTTGAAAACCCCTGGTTTAAACTTTAGCCTACGATAGAAAATTTACCTTTGTTAAGAGAGACTCATTTGTCGTGCTTTAGCATCAGCAAAGTTCTTCAGAATTTTTTTCTGAAACATTTGTAGAAAGTAATTGCAGAATTCCCAATAACTATAGTATAAACAGGAAAGTACTGTATTAACTTCCAGAACTTCCACGAAAGTCATTCCATCTTTGCACCTTTTTCAGACTTTTTGCAGCTTTCAATATGTTAGGCTATACGTCAGAAAGTACGATGCCAGTCTGTGTAAAATTGATGGCATTTTCGGTATTACTTCATGATGCAACTTTCACCACAAGCAGTTGCGTAACTAGAGGTTTGAGCCAGGGTGGGAAGATTTAGCTGAAGGGGGTCCACTGGCCACCGTAAGAGGGCCACTAGCCAACAATCAGAAAAATACTTGAGAAATTATAGTGAATCCGGATCTGGATGGATATATCAAAACTTGATATCACCGGAAAATACTCCGAAAAACGCAAAAGAACAACAATCTACTGAAAACCAGAAGAATGCCAAATACCGAAATATAAGCTAAGTGGAGTTCCAGTTTTTACATTTTGCTTGCCAGGGGGAGCGGTTCGCACCATTGCCCTCCCGTCAGTTACGCAACTGACCGCAAGAAAATCATGAGGCTTACTTCACTTAAAGCTAACTGTCACTTCCGTTACTTTGCAAATGGCGTAACTGTTAATATTCGTTGAAGAATTTTTCTGTCACTTTTTACGTAATCGTTATTTTTGCACGCCTGTAATAATCGTTCATATGGCATACTTAAAACTAGTTTTATTTTAAACGTTTTCGCCAATCTTAGGTTGCCTCATAACTTCGTCAGATCTCAACGAGAAGAAATATGAATAACGCTATAAAAAACTGACGCAGCTACACACATTTACAATTACATGTGCAAATAACCTTCTGAAGACAAGTACTGTAGCTGTAACTATTAAACAGCAACAATTAACTATCGAACCGCATTTTGCAGCAACCACTGAAGCTTGACCTGCCAAATCCGAAAGGCTTGCCACTGAAACAGTAAACAGCTTCAAAACCTAAAGGCTGCCTTAACCCACTGCTGTTGAAAAAAACGGACTGTGCATTACCGAAAAACAATCGCCATTGTTACTATTACAAAATGGTGGTGAAAACCGCGCAGTTGTCTTTGATTTTCATTGACAACGGGCCCGCGCTGCAAAAATACTGTGGGCCCCGCGATGTTACTACACAAGCAGCTTCAACAGAAAGTGTAAGTTTGCTTATGTTAGTAGGCGTAGCGCGGGGCCTGATTGGAAGCAATCGGTCCAATCGGCTAAAGGCCGGCCTTCTGCTTGGGTTGCTCGGGCTTATGTAGCCTACTACTGAGAGAATAGCATCCTTTATTTGTGGTGCCGATTTTCGACTTGTGTTACGGTCCTATTGACCGTTACAACGCTTGAGGATAAAACCGCGGCTTCCTGGTGTTCCCGTTTGAAGCTGGAAGTGCGCAACGTGTTAGTAGGTCCAGCTCAATCATAATTCTTTCTGGAGACGGAAATGGTTGTCAAAAAATGGCATCGTTCGTGTAGCGGACAAGACGGTACAGCCCAGGAATGAGCCGATCACTGTCCTATTTCACAATCCAAACCCAGTTCCGAATTCCGAAAACTCAGCCCAAGTCCAAGTATAGTCCACAATTTTAAATAAATGTACAAGTCGAAATGAAGTCTAAAACACTAACAAAATACAGTGCATTTTTTTTCAACACAATAGCCGGTATTTATTCTGTTAACTCAGTCCAAATCTTGTCCACATCCTAAACGTTTGAAGCGATTTACAGCTCGAATCCAAATTCAAAAAAATCCGTTATAGTCCGGATCCGATCCGATCCGATCCATTTCCAATGTTCATCTCTGGTTTATTAGTAGTACACCAGGTGTCCGCAAATACCCTTTGGTGCGACCCTAAAAACTTGTTCTTAATTCTCGCCCCCCAAACATTTTGAGAGCATATAATTTTGTGAAAAATACTTTGCATTGAATAGCATTTGTAAGACTGCTAGTGACGGTAGCAATTTTCTTGGAAAAATACTTGTATGAAACTTAGCACAAAATACAGTAAATGATTACATTTATTCTGTCTAATAAGAATGGCAAATTTGAAACGCAGCTTTAAATTATTTCGCAACCCGGAGTGGAAGTTTGGGTCGCGACCTACTATTTTCGATCCCTTTTACTCAGGGATGAAGTGCTAACAAAAAAAGTGTGGGAACCAGTGATGTAGTCGAGACTGTAACCTTCGAGACCGAAACCTGGTTAAAATTTCGAGACGAGACCGAGACTTCATCAATATCTCCCCTCCCAGGCCGAGACTCGAGACTTGAAGTTCGAGGCCGAGACTCGAGATTTCAAAATTTGTGCATTCTGCCGACATTTTTTTCAAAAATGTTGTCATAACTTCTTACTTGCATTTTTTTCAAATTTCAGGCTTTTTTCGACGTGTTTTGGTTGTTTCTTGCCTGCAAACACAACAAACAAAAAGTCATTGAATTATACAAATTTTAATGAACCATTTCTTTGTAGCATTCAAAATCTCGAGGCCTAAAACCTTCGAGACCGAGACCGAGACTCGCAAAAATGTGTCTCGAGACGAGTCTCGGGACTTCTCGGGACTCCATCACTGGTGGGAATTCACACCCAAAATAGAGCCATTTTGAAGCAGGTTTGAACTCATTCTAAAGTAAAACGTGAAAAATGTGTGGGAACGCCGTTCTCACTCTTTCCCGTCCCACTACACCCTTGCTTTTGCTGCACTCATCAATTTTCATCACCACCTTGCTCGTATTTGGATATTCCCAACGCCGGGATTGCGTACGCTGTTCCCAAGTCCATCGACACGCATCAGTTCCAACAATGCCACATTAGCCATAGGCACTAGGCAGTAAGCCACATCTTTTCCGCTGACCAGCAATTCAGTGTTGAGGCGTGCGGACTCCGAATTTTTTGAGTCCGGATCCAAGCCTGTTTTGCAAATTTGGATCCGAATCCAATCCGGTGTCAAGCGAAATTTCTGATCTCTGCGATATTTCTGACCTGTTATTGTTTTTCAGTATTTTGCTTATCAGAATAAAGAAATCAAGTTTGGCAATTGCTTTTTTATGTGTGTTGTGTAAATTAAAAAATTTTGGATAGATGCCAGGTACCCACAACAAGCCATAGCACGGAAAAAATTTAACAATTGAAAATTTTCGGACTTAGTCCTTGAGCTCAATTATTTTTCTCTTTCTCACCCTAACCCAGTGGTTCCCAAACTTTTTTGGTCTGTGGCCCAAATGTTTATTTAATAGCGATTCGTGGCTCACCACGTGCTGTAGAGCTTGGGCACAAACAATTTTTAAACTATGAAAATTTAACACAAAAACAGAAAAACAAACTTTCATTATACTTCCTTTTAGCCATTTTTGCAACTATTATTTAGTAAATTTCACTAAATGTTTCTGAAAAATAAGCGTTACAGAAAAGTAAGCTAGTTCAATAAATGGCTACTTCTCAATTCCCGCTACTCACATGCTTGACTACTCACACACTTTGAACTGCGGTCTCCCACACAGCAGCTAAAACCCATTGTTAGGAGACAATGACCTTTCTTGCTAAATAATTATTGTTTTGCAAATAATTACTTTTTTCAAAACAAAACGCATAATATCTACAGTATAACAAAACAGTAGAATCTGTTCAAACGGCTCTGTGGCCCATTGAAAATGTCTTGGTGGCCTAGTGCTGGGCCATGGCCCACAGTTTGGGAACCACTGGCATACGGCATGTATGTCTCTCACTGATGCTTATGCTGCTTTGTGCACGAGCTTATAAAGGAGTCTTTATGCAACATAGTGATATCGTACGTTAATTTTTAGTCATTGTGATTTTCTATTGTGCAAACACGACTGTATTTCATATGCATGACAGGAAATTTTTGGAAGGGATTCGTCAGGTTACATTGGGTTGCAAAATGGGTCGCTGCGTGAAAAAGGTTGAAAACCACTGATTTCGACTTTTGAAAATTAACACAAAAAAAGCCTTCAAAAAACTATACATTTTTATTCTGAGACGTTTCGGATTAATCTTAATCCATCTTCAGTCAAAAAAATAATAAAGCAACTCTTGGCAGTGCCAGCAATTCAAAAGCAAAAGACTCTGTGACGCAA
>Ga0210059_1014824_pt1 | contig 11462 bp, 8 predicted proteins | sample Ectturendosymbi2_FD_188042 | JGI IMG/M metagenome (GOLD analysis project Ga0210059, IMG submission 188042) | Ecteinascidia turbinata endosymbiont from Florida, USA - Sample 2 (SPAdes) (version 2) | ecosystem: Host-associated > Tunicates > Ascidians > Unclassified | place: Key West, Florida... | reverse complement strand
TGTTCAAAAATATTTGCTCAAGAAATGTACTGAAAAAAATTTTCAAAAATCGTACAATCTCAATCAGTTTGACAGAGCTTTTGAAATTAAATTATTGAACAGAGAAACATTGTATCGAAACGTTTGGTTCGCAAGACCCAAGGACTATTTCTGTGTATCGCTTCAAAGCATAGGCTATTTGCTTGCCTTTGAGTTAACAGAAGAGGTTTTACTGGCTGGTTTTATTTGATGTATGAGCGTACATACGAATGGTGTTGCAACTGCTCTGTAGCAGTTGGCATATAATCGCTTCGGGAAAATCCGTAGGCAAAGTCAGCAGTAAATTTTTTTAGTCGCAGCACGTATGCGTAGGCATACCATTCGTCCCGTTTTAGCCGGGACAGTCCCGGTTTATAGGGTTTGTCCTTCCTTCCAGGTCAGTTAACCAAAGTGTCCCGGTTAGGCCATTCATTCAGCCAGCACAGCCCTACCTACACGAGTATTAGCATGCTCTGATTGGTCTGTTAGACAACTTGCTGCAGAGTGATGTGTGATTTTGTCTTTTATCGTTACATTGTGTTAGATTAGGAGCCTCAAACACGCAGGCCGCATGTTGCCCACGAGGGCATTTTGTGCGGTGCGCGATGCTCGTTCGGAGATTTCATGTGATTATCATTTACATTATTTATGTAATAGTTTATTCACTTGTGTTCAAACGCGTTCGGCAAGCCAGTGAATAAGTTCCTAACGAACGTATATACGGCAAGAAATGATTTGCCTATTACTCATTTCCTTCTGCAAAAAGTATTTATAACTTTCTCATTTTATTGCACCACTCTAAAAATACTAGTAGGTTTATGCAGTCTTCCTTCATCTAAAAGTTTCTTGTTAAGGCTTTAATTTGGATCTTGTATAAAAATTACTGTGCAGTAGTAGAATTATCTGTTTTTTCAATTAGCCATGGCGGACGCTCAGATATTGGCAACCACTTGGAAACCAAAAAAACACAAATATTCTGATGAGGCAGCAATATCGTCATCTCGTGTGATACACTTCTTCAAAACAGCTCATTCTGATGAGTCCTACTCTTAGCAGCGAAAGAATCCATATTTATGTATCACGCCACAATTTAAATAAGTCTTTCAAAAGTTCTGATTGCAACCTCTGAGCTTGCTTCAAGATTTTCGAACCTAAATTTGCCAATGCATCAACAAAATGTAAATCAGTCATTGTTAATTGCATTGCCCCGATGATTTCTGCTGAACTACTCCAAGAATTAGATAAAGTGAACTGTGTTTCCGTTACTGTTGGTGGTTCGAACAGAAAAGAGCAGGGACCCCGGAGAGCGGGGACACTGCCCCTGCCCTTTCATAAGGGGTACAACGGGGGTGGAGATGCCTTTTCATAGAGTATCATAGGTAATTTCATGGTTTATCAAGATCGACTTGAATCACAGTTAATGCAGTTATTCGCACACCCGGAAACTTCAGAGTAGTTCTTATAATTTATCTGTTGATATATTAGAGGTTAACATTATTGCTGAACAGAAACAAGTATTGTTAGTAATGATTTTTTGTTTTTTAAAGTTTTCATTGCCTTCAACACTTTTCAATGCACCCCTGCCAAATCGCTGTTCTGGCGTCCCTGGAAAAAAGTGTAAAATTGTTCGTTCTGGTTCGCTACTTTTGCCTGATATCGGCGTGAAAGTGAAACTTTTATAATTTAAATCGCTCCAGGTGATACTGTTGCAATACTTAGCGAAAAGAGATACATGCTCCAAGTAAGATGTGAACCACATTTGTCTGATAAGGCTCGTTGTTTTGAAGCGTCCCGGTTTTCAATCACGAAAATATGGTATGCCTACGTATATGGACAGGTTGAAACAAACTGCTTCCTTGTGGGTTAACAATGAACTGAAAGGTTGAAACAAACTGTTCCTTTGTGGGTTAACAATGAACTAAAAGGTTGAAACAAACTGTTCCTTTGTGGGTTAACAATGAACTAGAAGGTTGAAAGAAACTGTTCCTTTGTGGGTTAACAACGAACTAAAAGGTTGATACAAACTGCTCCTTTGTGGGTTAACAATGAACTAAAAGGTTGAAAAGAAACTGTTCCTTTGTGGGTTAACAATGAACTGGAAGGTTGAAACAAATTTTTCCTTTTTAGGTGAACAATGAACTGAAAGAAAGAACGTCGGTATTGCAACAGAGGCTGAGAAATCTGCATGTTATGATAACAGTTTGAGGTAAGATGCTCTGACTGTGGGTTTCGGAGCAGTTGAAGTTCAAACAACAACAGCGTGTTTTGCAGCAAATCCACACCTATCCATGTTTTGCTTTAACGACATTGCGCAAACATTTAGCCTATCTATCATCCTCATTATTGGCCGCGGCCGTAAACCTAGTTTGCAATGCGTTGTTAAAAGGCTTGTTTGTTAAAAGGCAAAGGCTTGTCAGTTTTAGGCTGCACAGGACAGGTTCTCATATTGCGCGTAGTGCTGAGAATACATGCCTTGCTTTTATGATATACTGTACTCCTGATGGAAAACTATGGATTGGCCATCAGCACACGTTTTGACAAAATACAATAGAATACCAAGTTGGTGTGGAACGCAGCAAGGTATGAGTAAGAATAAGCATTTCTAGAGCTCTGGGAAAAAAGCGTCGCACTCTCATATTTCACCTACTAAGTCGCATGACATTAGCCATCCAGAAGAAAAGAAACGTTGCGAAACACTTATCGTAGTCAGCAGTTTACTTTTTTGCCTTATAACCATTCTAACGTTTTCATGAATCTAGGTGCACCGAGAACAGTGAAGCCCAAAGTAGACATTTCATTGCAAAAAAAGAAACGTTGCCAGTGATGAAAAAATTCAACGTTCAAATCAAAGTTTCGAATTTGTTTTCATGAAAATACTCGAATGAAACGCCTAGTGAAAACTTCCATTGAATATTTTCCATTGAATGGTTAGCGTTCTCTTCGTTTTTTCTAACAAATCGTCTTATAGAAATGAAAACATCTCTTTTGATCGGCATTTCGTTTTTACTTGTGAAAAGAGAACAAAAGAAAAGCGGCAGCCTCAAATTTTGAGATCCTCTAGCACGTTTCCGGAATGTTCGCTCTTCATTTCTGACGGAAACGTCGCGAATTAGCGTAAGTTGCGTAATTAGACATATGGCCAAGTTTTTTTATGAGTGGAAAACAATTTGATGATGTTACAAAATCCTATCACCGCATTCACAGTATTACACCAACACAAAAGTTTTTCCTTAGCCTGAGAAATCACTTAGTTTTTCGATTTCTTTTGCGTTTTCTGCGACGTTGACATATCGCTACATCCGACCTTTACTTTGTCGTGTGCGCTGGCGGAGCTCAGCAAAAGATGCCCTTTCAAGACATTTCGTTTTTCTTGCCACATTTCATGAATTCATCTTATTTCTCGCTTAACTGTTGTCAACCTTAGCAAACTAAGTTATTTCTTAAAGAAAACGTAGGCCTATGCCGTAGAATGGGATCAAATAATAATTGAATGAAAACAAAAGCCAGTGGGCGTTTATTTACCAAACAAATGCTTTGCTACCATTTGAAATCTTCTTAGCGGACACAGTACGCTACTACCAAATCAAATTTATTCAAATAAACATTTTGACAAAACTCAGTCAAGTCATGCCAAGTAGGATTAAAGTCTGCAACCAAAAACACACGCAAAAATAAAACAAGATAACGTTCATTTCCATGTCAAATTTTATTGTGTTACAGACGCAACCATGCAAAGCTGAGTTTGACTTTAGATTATTGCTTATAAAGAGATGTAACGTTTCGCCAGGGTAATGACAAGTAGTGATTGGAAATCTTATATTTTGAACAAATTTTTTTGATAATGCATTTGCTTCGAAAATATAGTAGCTTTTACAACCAGCGTTCTTAACATGAGACAGTCAGCGAATAAACAACAATTTCAACCACACGTTTAGACGATTCAGCGAGCAATTAGTATTGTATGATGTCTTCACTCTCACACGCAAAGAAGTATGCTTATGCATGCACGGCACTAACAAGGAACTAACAAATAAATCAAAGAACAAGAAGATAAATATGTGGCGGTTATAGAAAAGTATGCGCTTGATGGCACTAACACAATTGCTTTGATGAAACACAAAGAAATATATGTGATAGTGGTAAAGGTCGCACGCATAGATGGCACCACCATCGTTGTTTTAATATAGTGCTGCGATGACTTCCAAGCAGGCCGATTTATGTGGGTGAATGGGAGGCAGCGAAAACACGGGGTCATTTTGGCGGAGAACTCCCTAGGGCGAAGCTGCTTACTTATAGTGTAAAGGGAACTGTTTATATTAGTAAGGAAAACATTTAATGCAGCAATGTAAGCAGCTTTCTTCATGAACACAAAGGACCTGCTGAAGAATTGGATTTCCGTCGCGATTATTCAACTGACTTATCGCAGTTAAAATTGTGCGATTATTTATTATCAAACCACCGCTGCAAGAGTTTTAGACTTGAAGAAGGCTTTCGGCATATAGTGCAATTGCGAAAAAATATATGCTGTAGTTCATACAACAAAAAACAAACAAAAACATAAAAAATACATAAGCATACAGTTCAACAGCACAATTGAACTGTATAAGGTACAGACATATGTAGGTGTGGATTTTCTTCAGAAATCTCTACTTCTGTATTTTTTATTGTCATTTGCACCAAATACTACTTACCTATTGCACTGCTAGCGCAACATTGTTAGACAGTTTAATTAAACTGAATATTATAGCCACACGAAATACTTCCAAAATTCACAGCAGTGAATAAACAGCCATAAAAATGTTTTTTTTCCCACCAAACGTTTTGAGATTAATCATTTACACTTGCGCAGGATCAACAGCATAATTCGGGCTCATCAAGCAACTTAGTCAGTATTGGGATTATAATTTTTTAAAAACAGGTTAACTTATTCCAGGAACCACTAACAACAGGTCTTCTCATTATCACAGTCTCCAGTGGTAAAACATGCTGGTTGGCCCGATATATGAGCAAAGGTTGATCACTCTGTTGCCAACTGGTACAGTCTAGCAAGGACAAATATTGATTTTATTTGTTTTCCCCAGTTTAAATCTTGTTTTTCACTATTAAATGTTGGTAACAGGTCTATTATAGGTTTGCCAAAATAAGTAAAAGATGTTCATGGGGAAAAATTGAGAACCCTGACTTAGGCCGACAAACCGGTTCTCGGGATTAAAGAAAGTCCAAGAACAGATTCTTTCGAACCGGTCAAATCCTATCATTGAACTTAGCCTATACTGACTCTGAATGCAATCGTTCGAGACTTGCACTGATACTGAAATTTCCATAATTCTGGCTGGCACTATGGTTGCTCTGTGACGTAGTTACGTAACAGTGAATGAGAAGTTCTCCTGAGAAATCATCTATTGTGAAGTAATTACGTCACAGAGAAATGGTAACGCCAGTTAGTCCTCTGCGCACTAGGCTCATTCATATAAGCTCGAGTTTCTGGAAGATTTATCGTTCGCTTGAAATTATTCTCAAATGGGAACTGTCCATTAGATTGGAATTCAAATCCAGTTTTATGCAAATCCATTGCTTCCAAAAACATCAATCAGAAATGAATTATATGAAAAAAAGTTACGTAGGTGTTTGCCAGTCACTAATACCTGACATGGGTCATTTGCTGCCCGTGTCGTTTATATATATATATATAATGTTGATCAAACATGCAAAAGACTCCGATTATAGCCTAGTGTCCAATAAAAACTTGCGTCAAGGTATTCGCTCTTACGTTTGGGGCCCAGGGCGCAATGACCATGACCAAAAAGGCCTACACCTATCCCACTTATGACGTCACCCACAAAAAAGATGCCAAAAACTTTCAAAATGTTTTTTAAAATGCAAACTAGAAGACTCGCCACATCTTTTGAGGGTTTGAACAGCACTCTAGCTCAATCGCCTGGCGAGTGTTGCCACTCTGTTTTTATGGGAAAGTACTAGATTTCATGATAAAAGCAAACAGCAGAATCGCAGAAAAAACACTAAAATACAAATACGTGACAGATTTGTCAGATTACAAGAAATTAGGTGCTTTACTTAGGAACAGACCGATGTTTGATGAACATTGTATTTATTCATGTATTTGCCTCAGGCCAGAGATTGCAATGCTAAGCAGTGCTTATAACCTATGATAACTAGGCTATACAATATTAAGGCTGAAAAATACTAAATACTATTTATTAGTCTTCTAAAGTAATTCAATGCAAGTTAACTGTGACCGCAAAAGGCAAAGTTACAATGAAAATGGCCAGAAGATGAGTTGCAATGCAAACAAAAACATTGCTTGCACAATTCACTGCAAACAAGAGACAAAGAAAACGGGAGATAACAGCAACGCTTGTGTTTGTTTGTACAGGTCACTGAAACTTTTAACAGATGACCACAGTGACTTCGTAGCGGTTTAACTCAAAACAGATTATATGCTCCTGTGTAACTTAAGATGTAATTACGAGTACGCAAAATTGCGTAATTAAATACATTCAGCTCGCTCATGAAAAACACTAAATAGCTATGAAAGACCTCTGGAACACTGGATGAAATACAAAAACACTGGAATGGAACCACTGCTGGAGAGTTACGGAGTTGCTAAGTGACGAAATAAACTTGAAATCAACCGGTTGGAACCTTCATAAGCGGCGATGTTGAATTATTTCTTATATATTTATAGAAAACGTTGTTCTGTTGGTGGTGCGCACAGCTTGTCAGTGTTTTACATCCATCAAGGGTGTCCAACGCGTTTGGTTTGCTGGGCTGATGTTTAGACATGGCAAGACTGCAAGTGCCGAATACACGACATCACAAATTCGGTGGTGACGTCACAACAATTTGACTCTGCCCAGCTAATCAGATCGTTGGCCGCACGGAAACACCTCGTGGGCCGCATGTGGCCCTCGGGCCGCATGCTTGACCTCGCTTACTCGTAAGTCATGCGCTTCGAAAAAAATGTTGCACTATTCCCCAAGATATGTTGTTAGCGACCGTATTCCTTTTTCGGGAAAAAGATATTTTTTCCTGTAAAATAAACAAACGCAAGACTTGGTGTTTATGAAAGCAATGCCAACGAGTAACTTGAGGAATACATGGAGTGTCAAAGTAGTGGAGCTATTTGATATGGGCAATATGCACTTGTAAAATTTATCTCGGCTAGCAACCCACATGGGAGTTTAATGGTTTTAATGATGGTTTTCAAACTATGATCATGATCGTCAACTCAATTATTCTGTTTGAATAGAATTTCAGGACTATGGATGCGTAGTGTTACGTGGAATAGATTTCCTATTAAATAATTTGCTCGAAATATTCGCGTGTTTGTCACCTTTGTGGAGACTAGTTACTTAAAAAATTAATGCAGTTGATGGATTTCATTCGTATATTTGGATCACAAGTTCAGCATAATGCTAGTATTATCGTTGGAGTGAAAAGTTAGCTTCATACTAACGCAAATGGGTCAGATTTGAAAGCGTTTACCTACAATAGTGTATGGTTGTAAGTTTTAATAAGATGACGAAAAACACGTTGCAACAAGCAATTTGAAGTTGGTGGCAGAACTTGCTGTTTTAGTTTCAAAGCTTACTTCTTTGGCAAAACCAGATTTTTTTGGGCCAGAAAGACCCCATAACCCAAACATTTTGGTTCCCGTACGCCTATGGCTATATAAGTTACCACAGTTAAAACATTCTTTTTGGGCCATAACAGTTTCAAAAATAGCCGTGTCAGCTATTTGTTTGCAGAAGTAACTAACAACCCAATTCATTTAATTGTTCATAAATGCAAAATCGGGAATAACACTTTATTGAGCTTTCTTTATGAGAGTTTGAGAAGAGCCAATAGTTTATTTTAATTCATCAGCAGCTCAGCGGTCCTCGTTACTAATTGGGGTAAAAAAAGAAGAATGTGTTGCATTGGCACAGGCTTTAAAATGGTTACAAATTTGCAGCTGACACCTGTTGTACAATTATAACTGTACTTTGAAAACATTACGTAATCAAACGTCCAGTGTTAATCATTCGAAAAAATTACAACGGTGATTATCCTGTGTTAAGTTTCAGACAACTGTAATGGGGTTGCCCTAAAAATTGCCATTGTGATTTCACTATAAAGACTGTGATGCTCGCACCAGACTGAGATGACGTAACAAGCGTTTATTACTAAGAAACGTTAATTAATCTAGGACAAAGGAAAAAATCGCCCATAATGTAAGGCTTGCGTTCTCGATGATCTGCTTACGAATGTCTGAAAACATATCTTCAGGTTATTGAGACTGTTTCCTCAATTTTCACGGGTACGCACAAAGGGATATTACATTTGAAACTCAACCAACCGTGAGAAGCTACAACATTGCATCCCGCTTACAGCAAACACAAAGCGCCATAATTTGAAATCATTTTCAAATTGCTGATGAACAACGACGGTAATAACATGACTTGCATTGTGATAGTTTGCATAACCACGGCCTTGATTCTGAATTAAGAAATTTAGTATGACATCAGCTGATTTAAGCAAGTAAACAAATTTTAGTTGTGTGTTTGGGAATGGGTTGAAATAATTTTTCTCCTAATGGAATATTTCAGATATAGGTTTGTGAAGACTATCTCTCTTTCACTCCAGACAATCGTTTTTCACTCAACCAACTCAAACTTGACAGAAGGATTTCGTTCTCACAGAAGTAGGAGAAAGGAAACTCCAACCGTACATACTACAGTAGTTCTGAAAGAAATTGTTGTGAAGAATAGGAAGCTCTCTTAAGTTTTCAAAAAGAGGCAAAATGTTTTTTCGAGACTGAAATTGCGGAAAGAGTAGCTGGATTTGTGGTGTTAGGAACTTCGGATATTGCCACGTGGACCTTAGACCGATGCGGGTGACTATTTTTCCACAAGTTTGTAAAATGTCAATAACATTCTTATGTTCTTTGTCTTTATTTTCATGTCAAAATTATCAAACATCCGTCAAAATTCAGACGATTTGCAAGTACTTTGGAAATACAATGTCACAAGGAAGGTTGGACATTGGGGCAGCAACACATTTTTCCGGGAGAACTGATTCTTCCCGCTAAAAAACGCTTTTCCACACCTCAGTGATTTTCTCCATCACAAAATAAAAGTCACCTTTTCTATCCCAGTGATCATCGGGCATTCGAAGTTGATGCGACAGAATTTCCACAAGTCGTAACCTCATGCTTTGTTCAACACGTTCATGAAATTAGACCGCAAGGGTTTTTCAACAGCTTCAAGTGTCTTCAGTTTTTTTTCAAAATCGTTTAGCGGGCTTCGCTTACCAAACAAACGCATTGCTTTGAAACAAACGTGAACACCGTAAACATAGGGCCGGATTAAATGAACGTGAGGCCCCGGGCAAAGTCGTGACCGCCAGGCCCCCTAAACGTTTAGCGCAACTGCGTAGATAGCGTTTTCACATGGCCTTGTTCACTTCAAGCTGCGGTAGTAGTCGTTTTTGCGCGTGTAACCAGGGCTCCCACTGCTGGGTTCTTCAACCCAGATCTGCATTTTTAGTCGACCTGGGAGTCTGACTTTTGTGAAAATTTGCGTTAAATCTGTTTTTTTTGGAAGTGATAAATTAATCAGCAACTTGAATATGCTCGGTAACATACAGATGACTTTATATTACAGTGTTTACATGCGCACATCAAGTGAGAAAGTACGCATATCGGATGAAGCAGAACGTGTGCAATCTGTTTCATATCCTCATACAAGATCATTGTCGGGGTTATATATATACTGTTATTGTCTCTAATGCCAACTGAACAAACTGGTGAAACAAGGGTTAAGACTGATTATTTAAATTCCGATATTTCCCTATGCATACAAATTTGAAAACAAATTTCAAGTGGAGGAAGAAGGCACTGGGATTATATTTTTTATGGGATTTTTTATCCCGCTACAGTTCCAGATTGCACAACATTTCCTAGTTTGATAACAAATGTGCCTCTGCAATAAGTAAGAGATATCATCAACGGAGTATGTTATGAGGTTATGAAAAATGTCTTAAGCAACAAAAAGGTCGTCCAAATGTTAATGTTTGCGTTGCGGAAGAAAATTTGGAAGAATAGCCATAAATCAGTATTCGATTATCGTTTCAATTTAAATAAGTACATTCATATGTTTTTGTTCGTAACACAAGGTTTCTGGGTTTTTATTGTACGAATATGCTCTTTTTTCGTGTGCGCTCCAGATTTATTTGAAATCACTGAATGGCAGCCCTGCATGTGGTTGCTGAACACAGACATCTTGGCAGGTAATGCAGCGAGACAGTGACGCTGCTGACAGCGGTAAGCCGCGTATAGTTTTATTCTGAGTGAAAACAAGCATGAGCAAATCTGTAGCAGTGCTTCCACATGTTTGAAAAATCCGTTGTTAGTGTGAGACTGATCAATGCGCCCAAGTGCATAGCTTAATCAAAGAATCAAACGACTCTTATGCAGGCTTCTTTTCACCCAGTATAAAAATACGTGGCTTGTGTTAGAATACGTCTATGCAGGCTTGTGGGATATGCAGTACGTCTTTCTTGCTAAGGTTGATTTCTGACTTCTTAGTGAGCACTAAGTGCAAAGCTATATTTGCTGTGGCGAGTTTTCGTAATTCATCTGCTCAGTTTTAAGGCTGCGTGGTGTTCTAATCTAACCTCAGTAAGTTGTTCGATAATCTTGTTAACATGTAGTTCTTCTACTTCTCATTGCTTGAAACAGTTTTGCGAAAGTGTCTAACTTTCTTGTTTTTTTCACCGTTCAAGTTGTTCTAACCGTTGATTATACATAAAATTATGACTTATTTGTAGAAGTGCTCAAAAATGGATATTAGGCAGTTTATGAAAAAACGCATTTCTTATCGCCGATGTGTAGAAAACATTTCAGACAAAACATTGAGATTGAAGTTCAACGAGCAGTCAGCACAGACTGGAAAGGTAAAGCGTTTTGTGAACGTCGATTTGCAATGCATCGTCAGCAACCTGAAAAATATAACGAAAATTGCGACGTGCTCCCCCTGGAAAAATTTCTGCTGACGCCCGTGGTTGCACTGATTTCGATATAATTTTTGAGTCATAAAACGTGGTGCTGTTTGCTTCAATTATTTTAATTCACTCTAAAACAATATCCCTCATCTATATACTAAACGCAGTAATCAAAAAGTTCAACAATTTTGACGCTTGGTGAACAGCCTAAAAACGTGAAAATCCCGTCAAAGAGTGTTCTGATATTCAAACGCGAGGTCCCCAAGAGCGCGAGACCCTAGACCAGTGGTTCTCAAACTTTTTGAGACCGCGAACCACCTGATGTTTTTTTAATGTTGGAGTGTACACCCCTGGTTTCAGAAGAACGTAATTTACTCCAATGTACTTAAGATTAATATAGCAAATAAACAAATTAGCAACATTAGCATAACACACGAGTG
>Ga0210059_1014823_pt1 | contig 11463 bp, 6 predicted proteins | sample Ectturendosymbi2_FD_188042 | JGI IMG/M metagenome (GOLD analysis project Ga0210059, IMG submission 188042) | Ecteinascidia turbinata endosymbiont from Florida, USA - Sample 2 (SPAdes) (version 2) | ecosystem: Host-associated > Tunicates > Ascidians > Unclassified | place: Key West, Florida... | reverse complement strand
TTCGTCGCTCTCTGTCACGCGTGAATGTAGTTCGCGTGGTCCCTGACGTAATTTCCGAGGCATTTAAAGCAGTTACGCGTCGACGTAATGTTGCTTGTTGTTGGACTTCCTTTCCCGTTTTAAGCGATCTGCATTGACAGCTGCCGAAGCGGCGCTTCGCAGACGCTATTTGAAACTTGCGCGGTTGCCAGCGCTCAGATGCTCGTTCACAATTAAGCTTGTGCCGCGAGCCGCGAAAAAATGGTCTGTTTTGCCCACCTGAGAAGTGAATTTGAACGTGCGTACAAAAAGCGGCTTGCTTTTTCTGTGTGGGTGCTAACGCTTGTTAGGAAGAAGTGAGTCGGGCAGTTTGCTTGTCGCAGATGTGATCAAGCGGTGTTTCCACAAGTTGTATCTAGTCTTGTTCTTCACTTCTTTCCCAGCAGTCCAAGCCTATTGTTTATTTTTGTTCAGGTCCCTTCGTATAAACAAGTTACTGGTACAGACTTTGCCTGTTGTTAATTCGTGGTATGCATTCTCTAAAGACTTCATGGCTAGCACAGGTTTTCATATTGATTTCTGTTTCGATCAGCCGGTGCGAAAGGACAGGTAAGATATGATCAGATGCGTGTCTTGTGGTGGTGCAAGCTGCTGTCAGATTTACAGGGCGGCTCTGTTTTAAAAACGTTTTGAGGAAGTGTAAAAACTGCGATTTTTCGTTGGTTTGATGCAGGCGCTGACGAAAGAATACAAGAAAATTTGCACTGTTAAATTTTCTTTAATCTTACGGTAATAGAGTGATAGATGTGTTTATAAGTTACACGATAGTCGCTTGAAAACAACGACGTAGTGAAAGCAAAAAACTACGTCCAAAAATCTTGAATTTGTAAGATTTGCAAATATTCGTAATATAAGCAGACTGTGCCGAGAATTGATTGTTATGCATAGGTGTTAATGTGACATTATCTGATCCTTAACAACTCCGTGGCAAGCAGTATATTTGTGGCACTGATACTACGTAGTGTTTCACGCAAGGTTTCAAAGCAATAAATATTTGTTCGTGCTTCGTGTGGCGACTACTAGCTCCGTAGAAATCACACATTAAGGGGAGCGTGCGCAACAAAACGAGACCCGTTGGGCAAATATTAAAGCATTCTTCCACCACATTCAAGGCTTAGTCAAAAGAGTACTGCGGCAGCGGGTTGCGCTCGTCAACACTGAAAACCAGCAGCAACTCCTGTCGTTTTGCATCAAACACACCAGAAGCATTGCTTTTCGAACCTTTACCTTACCGCCTCTCAGTGACTTCGTGCAGTTACCGGGCTTTATTCAATGCGGATTAATTTGCCCGGGTGCTTGTTTCACACGGATCTGTTCAGGGCTGGTATCGCCCAGATGTTGGAGAGAGCTATAGTAAACCCGACCGCAAGTTCCTGCCGTGCAGTTTCACTGCGACACCATTACGAAAGCGAACAGTCAATACACGTTTGCTTCCCGCTGTCCAAGTGTGATGTCGCATTGCGTCAAGTCAGCCACCGGTTGTTGCGCACTTCTCGTTTTGCACGGTGGCGTTGACGCAGCACAGCTGCTTCGCTATCTGTCACGCCACAACCAAACTTTGCCAGCTTGACAGCCTCTTTCAAAGCGTATGAAAAGTGCATGGTTCACGAACAGTGCGGATTTAGACCTGTGCGGCGCGCGAGTCCTGCTTGCAATGATATATCGTAGATTGAATCGCAACTGAAATATCGTCGACAAGTTGTGGATTAAGCAAATTTAGCCGCCTGATACTTTTAAAGCTCTGTGTAAAATTGAAACGTCGGGCCAAGTGCCGATCTACGAAGCCAGTGAATAATGCACTTCATGATTAATTTGTGCTGATCAGGTGATAGCCTATGAATTTTTGTTACTGAGGAAATTTTCAAAAAAATTCAAATTTTTAAAATATGCAGTTTGTTACTGGGTACCATGCAAGTCTCCCTGCATTCTCATCCCAGCTTATTAGATTCAACACACGGGAAAGGGCGTTTTGTTCATTCTAAGAACCATTCCTTATTGCATACCTGACTGCAAATATAGCCAAGTGAACCAGTGGTGAGGCCGCGAGAAATGTTACTGCAATGCGCGGTCATTGTCCTTTTAATCCCGTGAAAGCGTGACGCGACGGTTTTGCGGTCATAACATGACGGAGGCGGAATAGCTTTGATCACACCTCCGTTGGAGTTGAGCGACTGCTTAGATTTGCCTGAGTTTGCTTGTTCTGCATAGTGCTTTGCTGCTTACCTTGTAGTTTTTTTCTCAGCTGCTTCTTAAATCATTTTGATGCTGGAGACAGTGATGTTTGCGAGCGTTTACAAATTTCAGGAACGAAATTTTTAAAACGTTATCCCAGCCTAAATTGTTCTTGTGAAACAATTTTTAATTCACAGTTGCAGCGTTTTAGTACATCAGTTATCAATGTTTTGTGCTTTTGGTGCAGCATAGACATTATGGTTTTAACAGGAATTCTCGCATCAAAACAATATGTTTCTACGACGTTCCGCAAACGAGTGTCTTTCTGTCATCAACAACACTTCCAGTATAATTTCAGTTCGAACCAAGTCAGTCTCTAAACAAAATGAACCACCTTGTTACTTTTAGGGCTAGCCAAGTTAGACAACACTTTACTACTACATGCAGCGCATTCCTGATGCCTTTTTGGACCGTGCTTGCGTAAATCTTGCAGATGGATTTGCACGTTTGCCGCTAATAAATTTTCCAAAACAAATTTAAAAACTGTTTTTTTGGGAATTCCAGGGCGGTGTCCATTGTTTTATTTTTACATTTATGGACATGGGCGTCGGAAGGGGGGATAGGGGGGCCAAGGCCTCCCCCTTCATATTTAAAATTTCAGCCAAGAAAGGCTGTTTTCGTAGTTTGGAGAGGGAAAAAACAAATCTCACCACCTTTTGGGCCACCCAGAATATTTTTAGAAAACTCCCCAAGGAGCCCCCCTCCTGGAAAATCCTTGTAGCACCCATGGTTGTGCACTAAATGTATTTCGGCTTTCTTTGAAATTTTGATAAAAACAACAATGAACAAAAGCTTCAGTTTCTCATTGTTTTGTTTTACCAAATATTGTGTTTCATTTAGGCAGTGCCCTAACTAAGTTGTTTAAGTTAACCTTCGACAGCAGAAATAACCGCTTACATTGCTTCTTGGTTTTGTAGGTTTCACCAACTCAACGACGAAATTTTTGGAGAAACTCAACTCAACGACGACCAGCAGCTTCACGGATGTGACACGAACAAGAGACAGCAATAGCACTACAGTATTAACATCAACCGCAGCCACCACAGGCAATATAGTTTCTACAGCAGCACTTAAAACTACATATCGCGCAAAAAACAGCACTTCGACTTCGACCTCTCCTATCACAGCTATAAACACAACTGTCGCTACCTCTCAGCTTCCCGTCAATCCACAAACGACTGCAGCCGCTTATGTTGATAACTATGCCCCAGATGGGAGTGACTACAATTATACTTACGAATACGGCAGCGGTGATGGCAACACTTCTGGTGGTGGAGATGACGAGGACTACGAGTTGCCCATATCACCGGACGAAGACTATAATACTTTCAGTAAGAGAAGTTCTCTTTACACCCATGTGTTAAAAATAGTACTAAGTTTTTGTATTACAGTAGTAGTAGTAATACTAAAACATGCTATTGTTTTGGTGCTATTTTAGGCATAACAGGGTCAATAATCCAGGTAATGTTCACATCGATTTTACAAAAATAAATTTCTTGTTGAAATGAAATAAAAGGTAAAATGGTTAATATTGCGGAGTCCTGGGCATGACTCGAAAACAGGTCTGGGAACCAATTTCCTATTTATCACTACGGGCCACATGATATGTAGAATATCTCTAGTGGAAACAGTGGCGTAGCCAGCCCAAAAATTTGGGAGAGGCCAAAATGCTTGATTTTAGGCGAATAACACTATTTTGTTTAGAAAAACGCCTCTCAAAGCACAAAATGACTATATTCTAAAAATTTGGGGGGAATGGCCCCTTTGGCCCCCTCCTGGCTACGCCTATGAGTGGAAACGTAATTTTTGATTTGCAACTTCAGTATGCATATTATGTTGTTATTTTAAGGAAAATAAGGAAAGCAAACTGAGGAAAAAGACAGGCTTTTGTTGATGTTGATGTCTAAATATCTGCTTCTTGTTTTGACACGATAACTTAGATAATAAATTCTGACGCGAGCTACATACGCCTCGCGGGCCCCAGGATCCCCAACCCTTGCTCTAAAAGTAACCGGTGATGGGGCTACAGTTCAGGAAATTTGCAGTGTTTAGGAAACTGCAGTACCACTTAGCTATAATTTATTTTTAAGGCCTGCACTGTCCCGGAAAGGTGACGCGTGACCAGGGTTTTTGAGAGAAATTCCGGGCCTGGGGACACCCCCACTCTCGGACCATCAGTGCTAGCGTGATTTCTTCTTTCCGATGTGGACAGCGCTGAGGGGAGATGAGTATCTGCGGCGGTTAGATCTGTATATTTTTAATCAGATGTTTTCAAGGTGTACTCAGCCTGGTTGAGTGGTTTCGGACGGGGCTGGCAGGTTACTTGTATCTCCAAACAAGCAGTTTTTGTATTCGTCTTCTTCTGTTCTGTAGAGGTCGACTTATAAGCCGATCGTACCCAGAGCGAAATCGGTTGAGTTTGCACGGCGTCGTATTTGTTGTCATCGATTCTACGTAATAGCAAAAACTGAGTTGATTCTATTTGTAACCGAAATTAAGAAAACGTAGGGAGACAAAACAATTCGTAGTGAGTGAAAGCGCGAGAGTAACTAGCAAACGAAAGCGAGAAAACCCTATCGCAGAATATTTAACCTGGTTCCGTAAGCGTGGACGATAAAAACAGCTGAGCTTGAGTAAATATGCAGTAAGATTTATCCAGCCGCACTATAGTAAGTCAGTGAGACGTTTTTAATTTTGCCATGCCATAACCTTCACGCAAGAGGTTGATCAGTGGATGGGAAGTTTACCGCACGGGTCGCCAGACCAGCAAAAGCACAGAATGCCAGGATTGAACTTTGATATTTATTCCTACGGTGCGAAAAGGGTGAAATGTTTAAGGTGCAAGCTTTCAAATTCGACAGGGCACAGCGGTATTGCAACTGAAAAGAAGCGTCTTTGAGTAACTGTTAGCGAAAGACATTTTTTAACATCTCTTGGTGCCAATTAATTATATGAAAAATACTCATTTTTATACACAATGCTTAAAATATTTGCATTTCAATATAACAGATGTATCAAAGGCTTGAGCGAGCACTCAAGAGCCGTCTTAACATGTGGGCCCGACAGGCGCTTGTCCATAGGCCACACTAGTATAGGGACCGCATGCTAATCTGCACGTTAAACTACCCCTACTGTGCTGTACTCGTCGCAGAGTCCCCGTAAAGGCCGCCAAACTAGTTTGTCCGGGGCTCCACGGTGTTAAGACAGCCCTGCAAAACATTTAGGCAAATGCGGGTGTCAACGTAGAATCGTAGATGATGGGAGGTTCATTTGCTTGTAGACGTCGCGAGAAGTCATCACCGATGCAAACATGGTCCAGATTGGGGCCTGCAAGCGCTTGACACAAATACATTTCTTCGATGATGATACGGAAGCCGGTGATATAATAATCGACATCTTGATAGTCCAGAGCAAATTGCAACATCGTTTTTCAGCTTATCACTTTGAGGGCCCCCAATCTAGCCCGGCCCTGAGTATCCTTCCTTTGACTTCACACTTTTGACTGGGACTTTCTGGGGCGATGCGCAGTAGCACTTATTGATGACTACCAGTCACGCCTTACTGTAATCTGTGCTCAGGCTCGCTTTGGAATTTTCTAAGGGCTATCATTTCGTGTAGCCATTCTGCCACACACATGGCGTAGATGTCTTTGATGGTTACAGAAACCTACTTGTCATGCTTTAGTATTGCAATAAAAACTACTGAGATCGTGAGAAGTGCAAAAAAGTAATTTCCGCATGAAACGCGTTGAATGTCGTGGAGCGAGCGCAGTTAACGACGCGCATGAGGTCGTTGATTATAATGCCAACCGACTATTCGGGTTTCAAAGAAACATATGCTGTTTCTCAAGCACTGCACGTTGATACTATTAAGAAAATACACTTGAACTTTGCGAGGTGTTGTCGCGCTGGCCTTCGTGTCGAAGCTGACATGAAGTGAGGTCGTATACAACAGGGCTTCACAGATGTTGACTACGTTCAACTGTCTAATGTTTTCCAGCCAAAATACAAAGCTGTAGTACTTGGACATGGCCATTTCAAAAGCTGGTCAGAGATTCTTCAAAGCAAATTCTCTTTTTCCACTGCATTTATCGCAAAGAAAAGTAGTCGACTCGCGGTAAAAGGTGGTGTCTGTGAAATTGCGAAGGATTGACTGAAAGCTTATGTGCTTCATCAGAAAAAACAATAGGCAAGAAAGCGGTTTCCACACTTGCCAAGTGCCAATGCAAGATGTATTGCGGGCTGCCTAAAATTGTATCAATCTCGTCGAAAGGTTTTCACATGATCTTCTGAGGATACAAGAAACCCAGTTGAACGATCGTCGCTCATGCGCTGAGCGACGAAGCACCGTTTGAGAGTCCTTTTTTCAATCGATACGGTTCCGATGAACCTGGGTCATTGATGGCGCCATAAACTAAAGCTCTACTTGAAAAAATTGCGACCCTTCTATCTCTTTGCGATTCGCGCACAACGTCAAACATCACTCTGCCGGTCGTTTCTCCTAACCCGCGTTAATCAACCTTGTCACTCAAACTTTTGCCCAATATTGATTGATACTGCCATGTGACTGTGATTGGGATTCCTTTCGACCTTACAGCACAACTGTTACTTTTGCACCGCGGTGAACCCTTCTATACAAGACTTTCTTTGCGCACTGCACACTGCTCAGCGCTCATTGAAATGAATTAATGTTGTGTTGCGTCACATCCGTGAAATATATTCATGAAGATAAATGCCCCGTCAGTGGGCAATCTGTTACTCAAGTGCTACTTCTCATTACACACCAGAATCAGTATTTTGCTACAATGGGCACATTGGTCAAGATGTATTTTTTGTAGTATCGGCAATGACGTCAGTATGTAGCCAACACTACTTGCTTGTTGAACGTGTCCTGACCTCTTAAAAATTTACGAACCACTGTAATGCGAACGAGCGCCTCTTCATCAGCTTGTAGCTTCAAGCCCCTGATGTAGCTGCTGGTGCACCGGGAAGCTGGAGAAAGAAACACACGTTTCGGAAGAAATAGGTTAACTCTGAAGTGTTGAATAATCGTGGAACGTTTGCAAATTGTTTTTTTCATAAAAGTATTACGCAAACTCAACCCCATTCTGCACCCGTTTGTACCAAGGTTTTGGCTGGGTATGGTTTTCGTCGTGTGGAAAGAATGCCACGGACTTTGGGGCAGTGATCAGCCATGAGTCACGGTTACAAAGCTGCTAAAATTGCTGTTCCCATCTCTTTACATTCGGCGTAGCGCTTAGTCATTCCCATGGACCTCATGCAGTAATCACTTGGTACCACAATGGAAAAGCAAAAACAATATTCCTTAACTGCAGTCTCATGGACACCACGTGCCCTAGTGCGGTTGAGGAATTCGGTTTTGCTGATTTTTCTCCGATATGCTTGAGTTTAGCAGCTTAGAATCTGAAGATATTTGCTAAAAAAGATGACAGCTGCAAAATGGTATACAGTGTAATCTCCCCTGAAGTGCTGAAGGGGTTTTTGCAACGTGGACAAACCTTCGAATATTCAATAGTTGTGGCGATGTTGACAGACTTCCACGTCTTGAAATAACTTGCAGGGGTATTTGTACTCACTGGAAATCAACTACATCCCAGATTAAAGGAATTTTTGCATTGCAGGTATTGAAGAACGAATAGCAAACGAAAAAGAAAAGAATAGCATTTCATCATCCGATTGGTTTAAATGCGATAACAATTCGCTCGGCGTCAACAAGCAAAAGGTCTGCGACGGCGTGAGAGACTGCTTCGACTGCTCGGATGAGTCTTCGTGCCCCACCACCGGAGACAACTTCTTCTACTGTTATGGAAAAGGTAAAAATCGGGTATGATAGGGCTACAGTAGTATGTACCAGTGGCAAACTCACCATTCTTTCTTGGATCGACGGATTAGCTCAACTCGGTGCGAGGGTTGTTAAGAGCGTCGTTCTGCATTTCAAATGGTTGTGAAAGGCACTTGTGGCTTATAGCAAACGTCACTAAGATGTTTTGTTAGTAGCAATCCGATCTGTATTGTCACTTGTAGCCGCTCGCTTTCCAATTTTGTTTTGAGAGCTGAAGTTATCGAACCAGGGTTACGTCGTCGTAGAATAACAAGAGCAAAGTGTTGCGGTGTAACTCGTCATCTAGGAAGTGTAGGGTAAGGATTCAATTGCTATATCTCTTATCTTTTTGGTCTAAGAACCCAATTAGGAATACTAAAACGGCACAAACTCATTTGCCAAATTAAAAAGCTACTTGCTCGTCTACAGGTCCGTAACCATCATGGGACATCAAGGGGTTAAGAGTTTTCTGGGAGGGGCTCAAAATTTATAAACTGTGCTATTAGTTTTAAACTATACCCAACATAATTTTCAGGGGGGCAGCGCCCATCTGTGCCCCCCAGTTACGGGCCTGTTCGTCTATATTAAGTGCTGTCACAAGAGAAGAATGAAAAGTGCTCCGAGAACTGCGTTCTATCGGGCGCCGAAGTAAAAACATGCCTCTATATGCGAAATAGTACGCTCGCCGAAGTATGATTTGGGAACGTTTACAGCGACAAGGGTGTAAAAAATTAGGAAAAAGAAAAAGAGGTGGTCAGTTGTCTTTTATAAATTTTGATGTGAAAGGTTGAGGAATAATTTGATAAGCATCACTACGATTATTTGTAACAATTTTTCATTTGTCGTTATACATACCCGTCAGGGAGCGCAAGTAAAGCCACTTGTCCCCGAGTGTGAAGCACACCGTTACGCCACTGCCTAATAGGCAGTACTGTTCGCGTTACTACACCGAGTGGTCTGCAACCGTTTTGTCCATTCAGGGCACAATTTGACCGAATTCGCTGCGTACACCTTCAACGAAGAAAACCCCTTCTGCATTCCGCGGCACAAATTCTGCGACGGCGAAACCGAATGTGCCAACGGGGCTGATGAAAAGCAGGTCGGCCACGGCTTCAAATGCATGGTGAAGGATCAGCACACTGCGTGCCTGCTTCCCGATGCCATGGTGTGCGACGCGCATTTCGACTGCGAAGATAAATCGGACGAATGCGAAACGAACAGCTCTGCTGCCTCCGCCAATGCGAGCAAAGGCATTCCTCTCGGAAGTTTTGAATGTCTGGACCAGTCAGCGTCGATATTTCAGCGACAGGTACTTACATGAATAGTGATTTACTCTTGTTTAAGACACGAGCAACGATGTTCGGGGCGCCACTGCTGTAGAAATCCGGCAAAGTTGTAAGTCTATCGCGTACAGCTAATGTGTGTGGCCTAATTGACAGTTCACGGTCATCAGAGGTGGCGTCGCGTGGGGTTGTCGTTCTTGACATTTGACAGGCTTTGATACGACAACACACCGGTCGCAGTTCAAGGGTATTGCAACGTCACGATACGCATGAGAGGACACCGTCGACCGTATGTTGTTTTGAGTGCTCGCTTTGGGTGAGAGCTTGTTGGCACAGTGGCGTCACAATAGAGAGAGCTATGCAACGTATTTCTAGAGCTGTAGCCGCAAGGAAACTGAAGTCCGTGGGAGCTGCTTGTTCACAGCTTTCGCTTAATGCCACACTGCAAAAACGATTTTTGTTACTTGCTACACACAAATTACTTCGAAATGTTTTAAATTACACTTCTATTACGTTATTTCACAGGTCAATTCTTCTATTACGCTATTTTACAGGTCTGTGACGGTGTGGTTGATTGCCCCGATCTATCGGACGAATGTTTGTGTGGCCAACCGCGTTCGCGCGCTATAAACAAACTCTGCGGTAGCGTCTGCTGGCGCCATATATGGACGGACGGTGATAATGGCCACAACGGGTGCGCTGTGTGCCAGGAGGGAGAAATTCCGACCGATTGGTTTGCCGATTCAGTCCAGCGCCACCCTGTCAGTTGCGTGAGCGTGAAATATCTGTGCTCGGGTGATGCCAGGAATTACACCTCTTACGAGGCAGAAGTTTGCGGCAAGTCCACGCAGGTGAGTATTCGAGATTACCAGTCGTTTGCATTTGCCTGTGTGTTTAGCAAACTGGCACAAAACCTAAAACATTAATGGCTTGCCCACGAATCGTTACTTATTTTCGACGCTCAGTATATATTCCTCCTTCGCTGAGTTTGTGCACATGGGTTACCTGTCTGCTTTATTCTATCAGAGCGTACGTCAAACAAACCGCTAAACGTAAGCAGTCAGAAAAGAACTTCAGTGCAGAGACTGCGCTTAGGTTAGGCCAGTGTTTCTCATCCTGTTGGCCATGCTCCAGGCATCTGATCACTACAGAGTGGGAACACACCTGATTATGTTCAGCAGCACGTTTCCCATTGAATTGCATATAGGAATGAATTCACTGCTTTAGATTGTGTATTTGCATATGGAAGCGTAGCCTGTGCGAACAAGATAGCGGGCCACGCAATTTTTACCAAAAGCTATCGGGACCACGAAAGTAAAAACGTTGAACATGGGAGTTAGACGAAGGGCCTCCATCGTTCTGATTGACGGGAATTCACTTGCGAAAAAGTAATCTGACTTGGTTAGCAGTGTCGTAATGTACTGTACGCTAGCCTCTGCACGAGCTCGCTGAAGTCATAAATAATTAAACCTGATCGCTGCGGCATTGAGTTTTTTCGACCTCATCCAGTATCCCCAAGAGGACGCATATCTCAGCTAAACCTCCCTTTCATGTTGCGTAACGTGACGTCTTCATGTTTGTATGCCGCTAATGACGTTCAACAGAACGCGAAGGTAACGTTACACCCTGCGAAAGCTAAAGCTCGTATTGGTAGTTTTCCGTTCCTTCCTGACTAAACTCGGCTTCGCGCCTTTGCGGTGACGTTTCCTACTAGCGTGTTAATTGCGCCTTCACCTGAAGACTTTGTTTACATCGCGAAACGTTCACCTCACGTTCCGTATTATGGAAAGGTTGTTTGTATTTCCTGGCGGCGGTAGGTAACCGAATATTGTTATTCTAACCCAGGCCGATGAGTCACGCCTGAAATGCTTGAGCATCGACGGAACTTTCCGCTTCATCATGGCCCGAAAGTGCGACGGGCGGCCGGAATGCTTTTTCGGGGAGGATGAATGCGTGCCCGAGTGCACGCCTGCGGCCGTTGCACCACTGTCAAATAACAGCTTTTGTTCGCTGTTCGTATCTGATTTCGGCTTCAGATGCATGAATGAAGTGAGGATCTCTCTTGCTG
>Ga0210059_1014822_pt1 | contig 11463 bp, 4 predicted proteins | sample Ectturendosymbi2_FD_188042 | JGI IMG/M metagenome (GOLD analysis project Ga0210059, IMG submission 188042) | Ecteinascidia turbinata endosymbiont from Florida, USA - Sample 2 (SPAdes) (version 2) | ecosystem: Host-associated > Tunicates > Ascidians > Unclassified | place: Key West, Florida... | reverse complement strand
CATAGAAAATTTTCGGACTTACTTCTTGACCTCAATTCTTTTTCTTTTTCTCACCCTAACCCGAAGACCAACCCGACATACTTACGTAAACAAGAATTCCCAAGCCCTAACAAACAGTTTTATCCGAGTTTTTGGTATGTAGAGAATTACTCTGTGCATGCGTACATGCTGTGAAGTCTGAAATTTCGCAAGTCAGAAATTTCCCTTGACACTGGGTCCACATCCAGGTCTGAAAGAAAAACGCAGAGTTCAGCCCGAGTCGGCTGCGGCACTCCGGTTCTATTGCCACCTCTTGTGTAGACTAGGCCTACAGACGAAGTTTAAATAGCTAGCCTGCTCTTGCTAGTCTAGACCAGTGTTGAACATGATTCCGTTTCTGGATCGCGATCCAACCGGGTTATGGAATTCAGAACCGGAACCGGATCGGACTGGATTTCGAAAAAAACACTAGCAGATCAGACATGGATATCCAAACTGCGTTGATCACTGTAGCCAGTTGTTTAATCAGGGCTTTGTTCGGAAAAACCCGCTTGGATCAAATATTTGGACAGTACTACCGGATTAGGATCGGGCTGGATAACAAAATGGATATATTGGACTGGATTAGGATTACAAAAATATCCGATCCGTTCAACTCTAATCTAGACCAGGGCCTCTCAAACTTTTTGTTTCTGCAACCCATTTTGAAATAATGTTTTTCTATGTGACCCCCTTCATGGGATAGCCTAGATGGCAATGGCTCGGGCAAACGTCTCATTACAAATCTCAAGATACATTTTTGTCCATGACAAAATCATGCAAATGCATACAACCCACTGAAGTAACTACACAGTAATAAAACAACCACACAATGGAAACAGTAAGGCGAAAAAATAAAAAAACAGTTTAGTTTAACATAATTCAAAAAGCATCTGTTTTTAGACTTTATGATTATCAATTTTGAGAATTCCGCATCACGCAAATATGTTGTGCAAACGGCTAACAGTATATGAATGGCTAGATCAGAAATAACTGAGTACTCTTTTCTTGTTATCAAAAATTCAAATAAATTATATTTTGAAAAGTCAACTTGCGAACTTTTGTCGGTTAATAACTCCGCAAATTCATATTGTGCTTCATAAGGGCAGGTGTGTGGCTTTCTGAATTTTCAATTGTGTAGGTAGTATGCGGATCCAACGTCAAAGTCCAAGTTTCTGAAACTGTGTATGAAGCTTTACTTTTGTCAAAAACTACTCAGTGTGCTCTCATAGCAGTGAGCCTAGCCCCGAGCCTAGACCTGAAATTCTAAACACAAGCATGCTTTCGTGTCGGAACAAATGCAACAAGGTTGATACTGGTTAGTACATTAAAACAATCACGATTTGGTTGAGTATTATTATTTGATAGCTCATGCAGACATCCTATACAGTAGTAAACAACTGACGGCATGGAATGCGTATTGCCGCTAAAATTCAGTAGAATAAAATTCTATGCAGGCCCACTTTCAATTTTCTTGTTAAGTTTGCAAAAAAATTTGTATCTGATTTGTCAAACCAATTTGTTTCGCAACCCCAAAATTACATAGTTTGAGAAGCTCTGATCTTGACTACAGATCACAGTAGGCCGACTCTACAGCAGATAACTCAAGTCCAGGTATATAGCAAACAACTTCTATAACGTATGCTGAAAGTGCCCTATCTTGCTACACCAGCAACAAACTCATGCCGACAAACTTGGCAATTTGGCATGTTCAATCAGCAGGGCATGGGGCTACACTGCGGTAGGCTACTGAGATTATACAGACTTGGAGTCACGGCACAGAAGGCTGAAAAGATGCTTCCGAAAATACTAAATAAATGATTGTGCATTGTGCAACTTTTTCCAAGAGTATTAATCCTCGAAATATCGAGAAAAGCGTTTCGGATATCCTTTTGCGTATACGGTTCCCGTTTGAAAGCAGTTTCTAGATATCCGTATTCGGTTGTAAACTCACTCTCCTGCCGGATATCCAACCGGCAAACCGAATAGTGATCATCTCTGATATGGACCCGAGTCTGCATAAAGAAGTAATATTGTAAATTTGGATATAATATTATAAATTAATATTATTAATTAATCAATATTATTTTTTGATAAATTAATATTAATTATAAATCATTATTATTAATTATGAAAAAATGAATAAGAAATAAATATTATTAATTATTAAATTAATATTATAAAGAATTAATATCTTTGTGCAAAGATATGCGGGGAGTTATTCTTCCTCGTCTCGTTTTTGTTGACTTGTGGCAAGTCAAACTACTTGCAAAAAAGTGATCTCAGTTTAAGACGTTGAGTTCTTTGAAAGGGCCCTTCCCAGCCCTTTTTAAGCGTTCCTTGAATGTGATTTGAGTGAAGTTTATGATTGCGTTGTTTTATATTTGTGGTTTGCAACTGTTGCGCCTGGAGTTGCACTTAGTGAATTTTGCAATATCTTTTAGGTTTTTTTGCTTGTTCCCATAGCTAACTTTTGTTGTGCGTTTTGTCGCCTCTACCGGAATTTATAGTTCTTCCAACGTAGCAACTGGCAATCTTGAGAATGTTGAGATAAAGGATGTTGCATTTACGTTTCATGTTCTTGTCCTGCAGATCAATTGAACCTGATTTGGCTTTTTTCTCTCCGATAAATTTTACAGTCAAGTCCATTCACTCGAGAAGCGACAGCGTTTTGTGCAAAATGTTTTATGCTGTATGTTGTCACACATAAGGTCTTTTCTAGTCTGTGTGCAGTATAGAGTATCTGAGTACTGTTGACTCAGTATTTATGGTATCAATCAACTGTCATTGCCATTTTTGTCCTGCCAAACCTGCAGTTTGTTGATTAGTTTGTTACAACAGCACAACAACTCATACTATCATTGAGAGAAAGTGTCATTACAAGCAACTTTGCATGTGACACCTGTGTGCTGCTCAACTTGGTGAACAATATGAATCCATCCATTCCAAATCGAAATCCATGCATTATCACAGGCTAAACTTGGTTGAACTTCTGCAGATCAATAGGCTATACACTAGTACAGTCGTGGATGCAATTTCGTTGTAAAATGTGGGGGGGACAACATGGTGTGAAACCAATATAGCCATCGGGTCGATATGCAGAAGTGACGTTTTATATATACAGATTCCCAATCTTATTTCTGGAGGTGTTTTGACAGCAACACTAATCATGCTTTGTTTTGTCCTTGCAGATGATTAAATATTATTGCACTTAAATTTGTTGCTGGACATGGTACTGTAGTTCAGCCTGCTTCCATTAATATTGTATTTGGATGTATACAAGCACAGCAGTATTGAGTATAGTAGAACACATCATTTGGGTTTTATCAGAGCTGTCAGTTGGAGTGAACAAAATGCTGAATCGCATTGGTCGCACGTGCATACCACTCTCCCAGAAGAACACTTCAGTTTTCATTCAATTTAAAACAAAAGCAGTGTGGGTTACAGCACGATTTGATGTCTTGTTCAAGTCGCTTAATGTTACAAAGACGATAAATATTTTTCTTGCACATTTCTGTTTTTTGAAAAAGCTAGAAACTTTTTAATGCTACTGGGCATCATCATGCTTGCAGACCCACACTTACCAAAATCTCCATTGATATCCTCTTACCAGCAGCAAAAACATTTGGCCTAAAATTAGCGTAGCCTGTTTCATAAAATGATTTGAATCTATTGTTACTTTGGTGGGTGGAGGATTTATCCTTTCAATCTCCTCGTGTTGGCCTCGGCCTACATACCCACACAGAGTTGTAAGAGGGCCTCATTTTAAAGCCTGACCTTGGTCCAAGCCCGACATTTATTTTTGAAACCCGATTGAGGCCTGAAAGCCAAATTTACTGAAGGAGTTTAAGATACGCGCAACTGCGGAGTAACAAAAAACGTTGTGTGCAGATGCAGTTGCATGGTGTATCACACCGAATATAGCAACCACCTTGACCAAATCATTGGCATAATCTGGTACAAACGTAGCATGTTAGTCGGTGATAATACTGCGGAGTGTGGAATATGATGTTTCTCAAAAAAAAAGAAATTCTCACGAAACTATCTACGATGGCGCTATCAACCTAAAAGAAACTTTAGGATAGCTCTATAGTCTATAGATATGAAAAGCTAGCTTGTAGGTTTCTTAAAACAAGCCAAGAATCGCGTGAGTGATTGACCTTTTCGATGCAACGCGATCGCGTGCTAATTGCCTCACTGCTGTCATCTTCTCAAAAACAGTGACTAATCTCAGCAGAGAATAAAAGAACGCAGCTGTGTTTGCAAACAGAATTAGCTGAAGAAAAACCACATTCGCTTCACTCACAGCAGTTACCCCGGTGAGCGCAACAAATCTACGTCACATAAAAAAAAATAGTTGCTCTTAATGTTATAAAAAAGTTTTGCATACAGGCCCGAAATATTTAGACAAACTTAGGCCCGCCCCGACCTGAAAAGGAAGTTTCATTCTAAGAGTTCTACTTGCATAACGACCCAAAAATACATTTGAGATTAAATCAAATGCACAATGGTGAATTGGCAAAAAATTACCACGTTTCACCTTCAACACGAAAAGAATGTCTAACAAAACTAGGTGTGGTGTATCTGTAAAGCAAATGCTTTGCACTTGGATGAAAACACTGCTGCATTGTGGGTTTGGTTAAGTTTAGGTAAATCAGATGACTTATGAAGCATTGTATTCAGCACAGGCACAGAGTCACAAAGTGTAGGAGTCACGGAATAAATTTATTTTGGATTTGCTGGTCACCATTGTCGCGACATTACAAGAAATGAGGATAAGTGTATATTGTATCCTTATTTCTAACTCAAGTCCTTACGTTTTGAGCTGTAGGTCAACATACAGCTAGTTAAATACTGTAGGCTACTTCTCCAACCTTTTGGGTGAAATCCTGTTCACTGATGGTTGAAAACAGTCTTTTGCTAAACTCTCCATCCAAAACTAAGTATCCACAACAGTGCTGCTTTGTCTTTGGCACAAGCTTTGCAGAGGTCTGCCTGAAAATCTAAATTTCTAACGTTACATACACTAGCATCATTAAATTATACGCTGTCTGTTTCTGAATACGTGACAACCAACGTTACAGTAAAGCCAGTTACATTTCTACATGGAAAAATCATGGCTGTACTGTGGTCTCTCGAATGTGCAGCAGTAATACTCTCACTGTTACAAGAAAATAACTTTTCTAACAGTGTACCACACAGGGTAAAATCTCGGAAAAAAGCAGTTAAACATCTTTCACGGTCTCTAGAAACATGAAAAATGCTAAAAATTATTTTATGGAAGCTAAAATAAACTAACAGAATCCGTGATACCACACCAAACTGTGTTTCAACATCATCTTGACTATGTGTGGCCTACCATCTAACATGAAAAGCTCTTCACACAAAACATGACAAACATCGCTTTTATTTTTGAAACCTCTCCAAATAAAGAGACAAAAAAGTAAAGAGGAAAAAGTGGGGCGACCTAGCATGTTATGTACCCCCGGTCTCAAAAAGTGGGGGACACACATCCCCCATGTCCCCCACCAAATTGCGCCCATGAGTACAGTTAGTCTGTTGTAATTAAGGATGCCATCTGCATGAGATATGGGTGGAAAGTAGATGGCACGCCTATGTTTGTACTCATTGTGCTTGTAGAGTGAAAAACTCTGTGCATCACAGCTTCTGTATGTAAACTGCCAACTGGGCAAAGCAGTGAGATATACAACTGATGGTGCGATGTCAATTGAGACACAATTCAGTGAGAAACTCCATCTCAGCCACAGCTTGTGAGAGAGGTCTTCTGACATGTTCAGATAGAACCCATACTGCAATTCTTCAAATTTCATAACCCAAGTTAGAAAGAAAAGTTCTTAATCACCAACAATACAAGATCAGATACCTTTGCTAAGGAAGTTGCTATGTCTGCCAGTGATGAAGCAGTTCTAATGAAACACTTGAGTTTGTCACTTCAGCAGCACTGATGGTAGTGTGTGTAGTGGACACGTCTACAACTCTTGTGCAAATGGTTTTCGGTTTGGCTCTCACCTCAGCAGTAGATTTATGGTTTAGTTTTAGGGTTTACATTTGTGGTTTTGATTTAGGGGTTTGGTTATAAGTTTAGGGGTTTGGTTTACAACTTACGAATTAGGGCCAGGGATGGTTTTGGGGTTAGGGTTCGGGTTTAGTGATTAGTATGTTTCTACCAAGCCTAGTACAGTCTTCTGCATACTCATTGTGTGTTACTGTCAAGTTACAGGTTGCGCCTAAGTTTTCAAATATGAAGGTCCATTGGTTGGTGAATCTGTAGCCACTGCCTTTTGTTAAAGAGCATTGAAACAGATCTGTAATGAAGCATTCTTTGATATACATATATACTATAGCACATTTATGAGGAGGTAGTGTCTATTTTACTGCCAATTTTCTAGCGGCAACAGATCGGCTGCAGCTATTTTGCCGCCAGTCTGACGCAATTCGAATGAAAAGGTCAGTTTGCCAAGCAATCAGTGTGCTGTTCATAGTGTAGTGGTTATGCTTCATGTCTAGTATGCCATTGGTTTTCGGTTCGAATCTCACCTTAGCGGCTTCTCTTTTTTTCTTGCTTTTATGAAAACTTTTCCATTAGGTGTTACCTTTAGGGTTCGGTTAGGGTTGGGGTTAGCATTATTTTATGGTTAGGGCTTTGGTTTAGTGTTTGGGTTAAGGGTTAGCATTAGAGTTAGGGGTTCGTATTAGGGTTAGGGGTTAGCATTAGCATTGGGATTTGTGTTAGGGTTAGGGGTTTGTGTTAGGGTTATGGGTTAGGGTTAGGGGTTAGTGCTTGGGTTAGCATTAGGTTTAGGGGTTAGCATTAGGGTTAAGGGTTAGCATTAGGGTTAGGGATTAGCGTTATGTTTTGGGGTTAGGGGTTAGCATTAGGGTTACTGTTAGGGTTAGGGATCAGTGTTTGGGTTAGGGTTTATGGTTAGGGGTTAGCGTTAGGGTTTCGAGTTGGGGTTAGGGCTTAGCTTCAGGATTTATCTTTTGTTTTTACTTCGTTTCTGCCAAGCTTTGGACTGGCGGCACAATAGCTCCAGCCAAGTCGTTGCCGTCGGCATTTTGGCAGCAAAATAGACACTGCCTTATGAGGATCACACAAACTACCTCATAGTATCCTACTGTTCCAACATGAAGAGCATGTCCCTTTGCCTTTCGCATATCTATCAACATAATGAAAAAGACAAGAAAGATCAACCAAAGGATAGTTAATTGACATGGAAAAATCATCATTAAATACTTTGTTTTTTAACAATTGGTGGGATAGCATCAGAATATGCCATGGCTAATAAAATATGAGATGAAAAGATAGATGCATATCATGAACTACATTAGAACAAATCTCAGATTTGCGGAGCATCCTTCCTTGCTGCAGTACAGGGCTTCAAAACAGTAACTAACGTAATGCTAGCCTGTAAGGTCTCACAGTCATTGACTTTCTTTATTCTAATTTCTAAGCCCATAATTATTTGAAACTAAATTGACAAGGAATGTGCTAGCATCATATATCACATTAGATATGTGATGAGTGGGCATATGTCATCGCAATATAAATGATTTGTTTTTATTTTTGGGCATGTTTATTTTATGTACTTAATAAATGTTTATTTTATGTACTTAATAAACATGCTCTGTTTTCATGTGCCGTTTACCTGTTGGCTGATTGTTAAACCTATTACAATATCTGAAATCTTTGACAACTATAGCTAATATGATTTAAACATTCATCTCTTCAACCTCACCCAGGTCTGCTCTGCACCCTGCGAGCTGTATGTGTAACAGTGGTACAGTACTTCATCATGATGCATGGGTGCTGTAATGCTTCTTCATGGTCTGTGTTGTTAAAAATTTTTTTTTGTCTAAATGTCATATGCTTCTTTTGTAATGTCATACTTGCTGCACATTTTTTTGCTTCATAACCTCCATTGATTGTCAAAACTTACTTTTCTTATGTATATGGTTCTCCATCTGTATTTTTCATTTCTTGATGTATCACTTGCCCTTCAACTTCTTTGTTGTATGCATGACTGTTGCCTTTGTGATTTGAATTTTTGGGTTGTGCATTTCTATTTTGTATGTTGTGTTTATTGATATTTGTTTGCATGTCTCATGTTTGTGTGCTATTATATCTACACACCTCAATATGCCTATTCTTTTTGTTGGTCTAGAAATATTTTAATCACCTTAAAAACAATTTTAAAGTGGTTGCGATAAAGCTAAATCATTTTAATAATCAAGTATATATGCCAAACAATCTTCAGTCAACAAGGCAGCAAAAATTTGTTTTTAGTTGCTAAACCTATTCAGAAATAATAGTTAAAAGTCACAGCAGTGATCCACACCAAGCGAATAAATCGTAAATCTTATTTGCATAACGAAACTAGTTTTGTGTTTAACATATCTTCAGTCCTGTGCGACCAGTCAAAAGGTTACAAGCGAATGTTGACACTGAAACAAAATTAGAAAAACTACGTACTGTTGCTTAGAACAAAACTCAAGAGTAAATTAATTAAGCCGAATAAGAAACCCTCCACCAGACCAGTTACAGTACTGCTAACTCCGATCATAACAGCGTAAGCACTTCTGATTGACAAGATTCCTCAGCGTTTTATATGGCTCTATCTCAAACGAACATGTGGGTATCAGCAGACCACAACAGGCAGTAAAAAAGTTTAGAGGTGACAAATTGAGACTAATAACTTTCAGCAGTAATACAAAAGTGCAACCATTCAGTAAAAACAATTATGATGGCTTTGGTTAGTTAGAAAGTTTAAGTTTACACTCTTGCTACAAACAAACACAAGTAACAATGTTCAGTTTTTCAAAGCTAAATTCAAGTTTAGTTTACACTCTAGTTTTAGTTTACAACAATTTACTGTACAAGTTTAGTTCACAACAATTATTTTCAAAGCCAAGTTTACACTCTTGCTTGGGTACAAATAAACACAAGTAACAATAGTTCAGTTTTTCAAAGCCAACCATAGATTAACTGCAGTAGTTCGTAAGTTCTTCCTTTGTCTCTCCGAGTTTTTTCAATTATTGTCAACATTGGGGAAGCCCCAATGGCTGGGATTGCCTTCTATCAAAAACAACAAGACAAGCTCCAGCTTTACAGCCAGCTGTGAAGCTGGTCGTGTTGTAAACCTATTCACTAATATTTAGTTCAACATTTTGTTGCCATGTGGTTTTCTTAAAAAAAACACCAGTTGCTGGCAGGGAAGTGGAAGCGGAAACTGTCCTTTTTCTATGGAAGCGGAAGCACGAAAATTATTCCGCTTCCACATAGGTTATTTGACTTAAGAGTAATTTGGCGAAACATTTTTGTCCATTTCCTGATGTGGATTAAACGGTGAAGTTGCACTATAAGTCTGAATGTACGTGCCATATCAGTAGCACAAGAGAATGAGAAAAAACATAGGGGGAAGTCGGCACCTACGAGCCACTTTTTATGATATTGAGCATAGCTATAACACCTTGCAATATTTTTTGCTCAGATTTTTCCAGTAAGTGTCTTAGGGTTGTGGCATGCTCTGTGGGATTTTACGGAGCAAAATACCTGCAACCTTAAAAGTTACATGGATTATTTCATTTGTTATCAAGTAGATCAAGGGTCCCCATGCATCGGGACCCAAGAACCGGCTTGAGGGACCAATGAACCATGTTTGAAACTATACGAAACTGTTGGTCCATTGCTGCACGGTTTATGTGCACCATTCCTTAAAATTAAAAATCGAACTAACGAAACTTCAAGCAGCTAACTGAAACACATTAATTGGTTTATTATCACTGGCTATTATCAATTTATGGAAAGTAGATCTTGGGTTTAAATATTTGAAGGTGAATCAAAACGAAATGTTATTTCAAAGGTCAATCCTGAAAATTGAACAGTGCTATAACAAGGTATGTTTTCATACATCTGAAGAAAATAAATAATCAATGTATATATCCAGTGAATGTTAACAGCAAATTTTTTAATGCCAAACCTCTTTTGGTTGAACTTGATGCGACAAGAGGAAGATAGGGGTCCGCATGAATATCTTTTATATTCGGCTCAATAAAACTACATTCAACACTGCTGAGATGTTTTTTAAGAAACCTTTCCTTACCTTTTCTTTTCCTATTTTTTTGTTACGATTGGAAATCCCGAGCGGCATGTGCGCAAAGCTTCGCACTATGACAGCAAGCAACAACAGAGATCATGCTTGCAATCTCTCTTACTATTGCTTGCTCGCGCTACATATATAGTATTATTCTTCACGCACATCCTGTTTGTGGTGAATCACACAATCAATGCAACACCACTGGAGAGGTTGCAACAACATCCCCGCCTTTTTACAACAAACCATACCGATCGCACATTCTTTGTGTGAAGGCTGAACTCAACATGACCTCCACATTCTGGTCACAGCACCATTTTGTTGCGATTGGAAATCCCGAGCGGCATGTGCGCAAAGCTTTGCACCGTGGCAGCAAGCAACAATAGAGATCATGCTCGCAATCTCTCTTACTATTGCTTGTTTGCGCTACATATACAATGGTGTTATTCTTCACGCACATCCTGTTTGTGGTGAATCAACGCAACACCACCGGAGAGGTTGCAACAGGACTTGCCCAATATATAAAAAACTTTTATTTTTGCAACTGATTGCAAAAGCATACAGCTCTTTTTTGGTTCTACTGAACAGGACCGTAACTATGAGGTGGCACAAGTCCCCTTGAAAAATTTTTGGCTTTCCGTGGAAAAAGTGTTGAACAAAGTGTGAAACTATTGTACATCTAACTGGTCCCCCTCAGAAAAATCTTCGCCTCACCATGGTATCCCAAGCTTGTTACAGGCCTACTACTACAGCATCGCTGTCTTCATGAAATGATTTACGGACTTCTGTGCTGCTACTACTATAAGTTATGACCCTAGGTCTGGTTCTAACGAGACTTCAAAACAGTATCGCAGTCAGAATGAGGTCGAAAAAGCCATGGGCCTGTGAAACAAACTTGCTAAGATTACTGGCGGTTTTATATCAATTTTCAACTGTTGCAAACTACAGGATGGAACAGTTGGATCCAAGATGCAGTCAGTGACTGACGATGTCATTGACTGTCCAAACAAAATTATTGGTTGTGCTACTGCTTCAGAATGTTGTTATCGGGAATATTTTCGTTTGTGTGTTAATTGTGTGTTAATCAAACGGGAATATTTTCGTTTTTTCAAAACTATCCAGAATGTTGGATGAAATAGGCTAAACCTATGGAAAGAGTTAAACAGGCAAGTCGCATATTGGATCTGGGTTTGGAAACCACCCTCTTGAAATTTACGCAGCTTTATCCACGACATTTATGCCAATAGGTTAAGCCCTTTCAGAAAAAATACTACAAAATAAATAGTAGAATTCAAGCGTCTGTATATCTAGTAGGTTAGGCGGGACCATC
>Ga0210059_1014821_pt1 | contig 11464 bp, 8 predicted proteins | sample Ectturendosymbi2_FD_188042 | JGI IMG/M metagenome (GOLD analysis project Ga0210059, IMG submission 188042) | Ecteinascidia turbinata endosymbiont from Florida, USA - Sample 2 (SPAdes) (version 2) | ecosystem: Host-associated > Tunicates > Ascidians > Unclassified | place: Key West, Florida... | reverse complement strand
GCTTGATTACGTTGGTAGCGGTGCACTGTCTGATGTCCACCAGAGCAGCATGATATTAGTCATAAACATGGACGCAGCTGGGAACACAGATACAGATTAACTCCAAAAATTTGCCATCTTCTTTATATTTATATATTTATTTTGTAAAAACATAACCATCAAAAAGGTCATGGCACGGTTGACTGAGCACGATGACGTCATAACGCCACTGCTTAGATGGGCCCCGCGCTTAGGTCTTGCATTGGGCCCCGCACTTGCCAAGGCCGGCCGGGTCTGAAGCTGCTTTCGTTCATATGCCGCCGGCACAATTGCGTACGGAAAATGGTGTTTCGATTTGCATGTGCAATGCTCTGGAAGTTGCATGGTTAGCACATAATTTTCGACATAGCAGTACACGTGTGCGATTGCATCTACAGTGCCGTTTAGGTGTAGTAAATAATAACGTTAGTTCATATTTAATGATATCCACAAGCCTATGTTGGGTTTGATAGGGTTAATCACAGCAACTTAATCTTCAAAACAATGAAAATCACCATGCAAGCTAGACATTTATGTTGGCCCCCCTACTTTTTCCTTGGCCACGCAATGGCCCCCCCACTTTTTTAATTCTAGAATCGCCACTGCACACAGTCCCATTCGTTAGTAACGAAGCACGGCCAACGTACGGCGCACGCGCCAAATTTGGTGCATTTGGTGATTTAGAGCGACGCATTGCATCCCTGCGATCGTAATAAAGCAAGATAGTAAACCTCTCCATCATGTTCAGTGATGTTTTTTTCGTACAAATCCCTTGCGTTATCTGTTGAAAAAGAAATTTGATGAGTTTTCTTCAGTCCGTGGTGTTTCTGACGTGATTAATTTATGGCGTGTACTAACCATGTGAAAATTCACCAAAACTAATAAAGTTCACTTGGAGTTATAAATGTCGTTCTGGAATGACGTACACATGAAAAAAGCATTTTTCGTCCATGAAATTGATTAAATGCATAACGAGGTCGCGCCTGACTGGTTCAAATTTGAAGAATTCTTTGCTGTTCACAATATGAATTTATTTAACTCCAAACATTGAAAAACTGGTGAAATCAACACAAACTCAGAAATCTTAATAAAAAGTAAGTAAATTAAAATTTATTTGCCGCTTTAGCAGGTATTCCATTTGCATTTAACAATATTGCCGGTAAATCGCTAATGATGCAAAATAACATCGGCACAATACAGAAAATGACCAATGGTATGACGTATCAGTGTTAGTCGCGCTTGAAAATATTGGCGTGTGGGGGGCAAGAGGTTGGTCACCCCTGCTTTAGATATTTTGATTGTTATGCAATATCAAATTTGGTCCGTGGTAAGTTCTGCGAAACATTCATGATTTAAGGCACGCAAAGCGGATGATAACATTTTGTAGCAGAGATCCCTTGTACGTAACAGTATTAACTGGTTTTGTTAAGGGTGCCCACAACCACAGCTTTCAGCCAAATTGTCAAAAGGGTCTATGACATTGAAAAGACCGGGAACCACTGACTTACAAGACATGCGAAGTTAATTGCGTCCAAACATAAAAGCACCTTTCCATGAGGAAGCAGTACCGTAGCCAGCCTAAAATTTTTTGGAGAGCCAAATATTTTGACTTTAAGCGAGCAACAGTATTTTCTTTGAAACACCGCCTCTCAAAGCACAAAACGACAAGACATGCTAGAAACTTTGGGGCCATTCCCCCCCTGGCTACGTCTATGTAAGGAAGCCGTAACAGAATGTACAGCGAGCAGATGCTCAAGAAACGGCACGAAAGAACTGCAGCAACCAAACCGTCAACCCCACGTGCACATCCACTAATTTCACCACGTCTCCCCATCCTACCAAACGCTGCCTACCAATACGGTACAACCTCAAGCCATTCATAGGTTTCCGTGGCCATGTGGACCTACGCACAACGGGACAGGCTGCTTTTCACCGTCTATATGCAAGCTTTCTTCCGTTTGATTTCCGTCTGTAATGTTGTGATATCATGAATTCCAGACACGCATGGGTTGTCAGCCCCGTCAGTTACACTTACGCCACTGATTGTGACCAATGCGCCTTGAGTATCGAACTACACTTATGCAGGCTTCTTTTCACGCAGTAGACAATTACGTGACTTCTCAGAATACGTCTATGCAGGCGAGTGTGATTACGTCTTAAATCGTTAAGGTTTAGTTCTGACATCTGAATGAATACTGAGTGCAAAGCTTTATTTGCTGTGGCGAGTTTTCAGAAGTCAACTGCACAGTTTTGTAAAGCCTGCATGCGGTGTTCTAATTCTAGTAAGTTGTCCGTAGTCGTGTCGGAATGCAGGTCTGATTGTCCGATTTACGTATGATGAACGTTCACTGTGAACACATTAGCAAAGACAAGCATGGTTTTGTTGACTGGAATGGACGAGAGCTCAGACGTTTGCAGCTTTTGTTTCAAAGTGACGCTGACAAGTCTTGCTAGCAGATCCCGCAACCGGGCAATTTTCCTCCTCCCAAAATTTTCAAAAACATTTTCAATTGTTAGGAACAACATCAAGCTACATTTTGCCACCCCACCCCCCGAAAATAGCAGCTTGGTGCGGCGCGCAAGTCATAATTAGTGGTTTAGCTCAAGACCATGGCCATGCTTACTTGACAAGAAGTATTGTGGCGGCCTGAAGATGGCGCCACATGTAAATAAATGCTCAGCGCTAGATGGTGCCCATGAGTAACAAGTCACTGTGATAGTCACCACAAGCGAATTATCGTAGTTCACTTATCCCTATACAATGATAGTGCAACCTAGTAGTAGTAGAGTGAAGCCAGTGATGGATCTCTATTGCAGCTGGTTGCTTTCCTGTTAGTTAATGCCCCGAATTGCCATATTTCTCTTGTGCTTGCCTCAGTAGTTCTCAGTAGTTCAAGGCGATCCAGTCAACTGCAACAGTATCCTGCTTTGAAAATCTGCAGATAGCTCATTCCCCCCCGAAAATAATTGCTAAAAGGATATTTGACGTCATATCCTGCGGTAATACACCAGAAATCGAGCTGTGACATCGAAATGATCTTTGTGCAAAATAACTAAAAATTGAACACTCACGACGATGGTGACTGGCCCTGCCGAACAAAATTCCGGGCTGTGCCACTGGATAGCCTACTGCAGGGGTGGGCAACCCCTGGCACGCGTGCTGAACTTGACACGGGAGCACTTCCATCCGGCACGTGAGCGAGGCCACGGAAACGATATCCTCCCCCATTCAAATGAAAAAGTTAATAACTTACAAGTCGCAGTATTATCTGATGAAACTTGGTGTCCGTTTTTCATTTTCGTTTGTTAGCAATCTGTTATTTAATTTAACCCTTATGTGCTTTTGATGTCATATGGCTGCAAACAGATCCGTATCAGCCGCACTCCATACTCCCCAATAGGGGGGGCACGCTGCCACAGGGGCCCAAAATTCAGTACTAGAGAGAAGTGCAGAAAACGAACTATTGCGGGCTTGGAATGCCATTCCTGAAAAACGTTCGTGCTTAAAAAACTTTGCAACAGCTTTGCTCTCAATGTTTTCATCTACATATGCTTGTGAATCTATGTTCTCAGTTATGAACTTTATTAAGTCTCGTAATACGAGTAGCCTGACCGACGAGACTAGTAGTTTGTGTATATCTCTGAAGGTCACAAAATATAAACCCAATGCAAAATCTCTGTCAGCGGTAATGCAGCAGAAGTCTCACTGATATAGCACAAAAAAAGTAATCAAAGCTTTTTGTCGGACTGATATTTCCTTTGAAAAGTAACTTCAGTCTTGTTTGAAAAGTTTATTGTGCATGTTTTGTTTTGAAAGAGGCAAAGCATTGTTTTTGTTTGGGCATGGTTTTCAAGGTGAATAAATGTAAATTTGGTTATATTGTGTTTTCACTGTTTGGGTGAATTTGTATCATTTCTTCAAGGCTCTTCACATGCACCTTTAAGGATGTCAAGTATGGGTACAATTTGGTGGGGGACGTGTCCCCCCACTTTTTCAGATGGAGGGACATAATATGCCATGTCCTCCCCACTTTTTTCTCTTGAGGGTTTGTATTTGGAGAGGTTTCAAAAATAAAAGTGATGTTTGTCACGTTTTGTGTGGAGCTTTTCATGCTAGATGGTAGGCCACACATAGCCAAGTTGATGTTGAAACAGAGTTTGGTGTGGTATCACTGATTCTGTTAGTTTGTAAATTTTAGCTTCGATAAAATACTTTCTAGCATTTTTGAAGTTTCTAGAGACCGTGAAAGATGTTTAACTGCTTCTGACCGACATTTCACCCTATGTTGTATACTGTCAGAACAGTTATTTTCTTGTAACAGTGAGAGTATTACAGCTGCACACGTGAGACCACAGTACAGATTTGTTTCGTGCAGAAATGCAACTGGCTTTGCTGTAACGTTGGTTGTCACGTATTCAGAAACAGACAGCGCATAATTTAACGATGTTAGTCAATATAATGTTAGAAAGTTAGATTTTCAGGCAAATCTCTGCGAAGCTTTTGCCGAAGACAAAAAACAGCACTATTGTGGAGACTTAGTTTTGGGATGGGGAGTTTTGCAAACGACTGTTTTCAACCATTAGTGAACAGGATTTTAGTCAAAACGTTGGAGAAGTAACCTGCAGTATTTACCTCTCTGTATATTGACCCATAGGTCAAAACATGATGTCCTTACAATGGTAACCAACAAATCCAAAAGATATTTTTCCCTGACTCTTACACTTTGTTATTGTGTTGAATCCATTGGTTTGTAAGTCATCTCATTCACTTGAGTTTAACCAAACCCAGAATGCAGCAATGTTTTCATCCAAGTGCGAAACATTTGCTTAACAAGTGCATCATACCTAGTTTTGTTGGATATCTTTTTCGTGTTCAAGGTTAAACTTGGAACTTTTTTGCCAATTCACCGTTGTGCATTTTGATTTAATCTCAAATATATTTTTGTGTCGTTATGCAAGAACTCTTAGAATGAAACCTTTGATTTGACATGGTGCAGAGTTATAAGTCGGACCGGGCTCGCGCTTAGGTTTGTCAAAATATTTCGGGTCTGCGTACAAAACTTTTGTATAACAATAAGAGTAGCCTAACGATTTTTTTCTTTCGTGACGTAGATTTTTTGTGCTCACCGCTGTAACTTCCGTGAGTGAAGTGATTTTTCTTTAGCTAATTCTGTTTGCAAACACGGCTGCGTTCTTTTATTCTCTGCTGGGATTGGTCTCACACTGTTTTTGAGAAGGCGACAGCGGTGAGGAAATTAGCACGCGATGGCGGTGCATCGAAGAGATAAATCACCCACCCGATGCTTGGCTTGTTTTAAGAAGCCTACAAGCCGGTTTTTCATATCTATAGCGCTATCCCAGAAAGTTTCTTTTACGCCTATAGCGCCATTCTAGATAGTTTCGTGATTGTTTCTTTTTTTCTTGAGAAACATTGTGTTGCGCAGTATTATCGTTGAGTAACATCCTACGTTTGTGCCACACCGTGCCAATATTTTGGTCCAGGTGGTTGCCATTTTCGGTGTGATAAACCGTGTAGCTTCAACTACACCTGCACACAGCGTTTTTTGTTACTCCGGAGTTGCGCATATCTTAACCCCCTCGGTAAATTTGGCTTTCGGGCCTAAATCGGGCTTCAAAAATAAATTTCGGGCTCTAGCCGTGTTCGGGCTGGGTTCAGGCTTGAAAATGAGGCCCTTTTACAACTCTGCGTGGGTATGTATGCAGGGGCCAACAAGGAGAGATTTAAAGGATACATCCTCCACCCACCAACAGTAAAAATAGATTGAAATAATTTCGTGAAGTAGGCTACGCTAATTTTAGGCTAAATGTTTTTGCTGCTGGTAAGAGGTTATCGATGGAGATTTTGTTAGGGGTAGGGCTGCATGCATGATGCCCAGTAACAATAAAAAGATTTGTAGCTTTTTCAAAAAACTGAAATGTGCAAAAAAAATAATTATCGTCTTTGTAACGTTAAGCGACTTGAACAAGACATCAAATTGCACTGTAAGTCACACTTATAAAACGCATAAAACTGAAGCGTTCTACTGTGAAAGTGATATGCACGTGCGACCAATGCGATTCAGCATTTTGTGCACTCCAACTGACAGCTATGATAAAACCCAGTTGATGTGTTGTACTATACTGCTGTGCTTGTTTGCATCCAAATGCGATATTAATGGAAGCAGGCTGAACTACTGTACAGTACCATGTCCAGCAACAAATTTAAGTATATTAATATGTAAATCATCTGCAAGAACAAAGCAAAGCGTGATTAGTGTTGATCTCAAAACACCTCCAGAAATAAGATTGAGAATCTGTATATATAAAACGTCACTCCTGCATCGATCCGATAACTATATTGGTTTTACACCAAGCAGTCCTCCACATTTTACAACAAAATTGCGCCCATGATGTCAAGTAATATGTTCTCACAAATTTCGGTTTGCACGCGGAAGACTTTTGTCATTGCTTTAGCCGATTTCGGCACGCAAACCGAGTATGGCTGCCCGCCCCTGGCCTACCGTTTAAATCATCGTATTATACCTGGGTCCTGTGGTGTAGAAAGGGCATAGCGTTCTGTGAAGGTCCATTTACACTGCATCGCCAGCAACTTGAAAATTATAAAATGTTGACGTTGCTCCTCCTGGAAAAATTTCTGAGGACGCCCATGCTCATGTGGTGTAGTTTTGGTTATATTTGGAGGAAATAGAAGGCTGCACGCAACAGCGCGCCGGCAACCGGAGGCGTTAAGAAGCCTAACCGCAACAGGCCAGGCACGGTCGCCCTGCGTCAGATCCGTCGCTACCAAAAGTCTACATAGCTGCCCTTCCAGTGCCTGGTGCGCGAGATCGCCCAGGACTTCAAGACCGATCTGCGTTTCCAGAGCAGCGCCGTGATGGCCCTGCAGGAGGCGAGCGAGGCCTACCTGGTCGGACTCTTCGAGGACACAAACCTGTGCGCAATCCAGGCAAAGCGCGTCACAATCATGCCCAAGGACATCTACCTGGTATATCGCATCCGTGGTGAGCAAAGTCAACCAAGCTTCGTCGAAAACAAGTTTTATATCAACAGAAATGCAGTTTAACAGGAAACCCACTTTGTCCGGCTACGGTCTTCCCAACACTTAAGTATGAATAATCTGAAAAGTAAAACGTCTTGTCTGAGGTTCAAGTAGTTGGAATTTTACAAAACGTGACCAGATTCTACAAATATGGATCAAAAATCTGCGCCTTAAGCTGGGAACTGTTGCAGTCCTCTTCTAAAGAAGACCACAACACATTTACGACAATTCCGCGAGAGCACTGGTTAATAGGAAGTGTCCATGGCACGCCCAAGAAACTTAGACTCGCCAGTTTCGCTCGACTGTACGCTTAGTTTTACTGTCAGACAAACTTGGATTTACTCGTGGTTTTATTCTGGTAACTTTAAGCACTGCACTATTGATCTCAGGTGCATCGGAAAGATAATTAAAAATAACAGGGGTTTATACTAGTAACAGGTTAAAGCACGTAACAGAAGTTACTGCGAACATCACGGGTTAATACGAGTTCAATTCTTTCATGGAGGAAGAGAGTAAGCTTCCCTATTAGGCTGGCCTGAAACGGTCTGCCCGAAAATTGGTTATAACCTGGGTTTATCCAGGGTCTAACCGTTCTGGAGTGTTTCTTGGCTACAAGCGTATCCTGGTTCAAGAATTTGCCAGACCCCACTCGTTCTATTGAGTCTTGATCTCACCTATCAGACTACCTGTAGGTTAGATGCTACTCCGAGGAAGATTCAAGACTGCTGACTTTCTGTCTCAGATCGCCCTGGTTTTGTTAACCTGTCGGGGATTCCCCGTTAATTGAAAATTCCGGTCTTCTCGATTCTTATTGGTCGAAAATAAGAAACTTCGCGTGACGAAGTTGAGTTTCGTCGGCGTCCGTAATAGTGACATCGGTGTTCGCCGAAATTCGAGGGCGTTTTTCCCGCGGCTCGTAATAGCAGTGTTTTACCCGTGGGAATATTGTGTATTAGCCTTTATCCGTTCAAATCGAAAATGTTGCTTATTGTTTTAAGTCGGGTGTTGATGTAAGTGGTTTCTACACTGTTTTGGCTTACCCTCTTAGGTATGACTTGCGATTACATGTGGAACACAAGTACACAGTTGTTCAAATAAATACACAATACAATGTTCTTGTAAACCAGGTGTTTCTACATTCAGCGTCCGCCTTCCTTCTTCTTGAGTTCAGATCGTTAGGTAATTTAACTGTATGCATTCTAATTCTTCCTTTTTGCCTTTGTTATTTAATGAGGTTGTCGGCGAGCTTCCAAGTTGCTTTATGAACTTGCTTTTGAAGTCTTTCTTTATTTGTGTTTCAGAATCACAAGACGTTTCATGCTGAGGATGCAACGCGAACTCAACAGAACGCCATTCCCACACCAAATAAAATGAAAGACTGCACCAAATAGTTCGAATAAAGTGAGCGCTAGCTCATCTGTGAGATCGCATCAATGTTATGGAAATCTTCGAGCAACATTACTAGTGCAAAAAGGTGTGGGAACGCGTTCCCACCCCAATACACCCTTGGCCTTAAGCCGTGTAAGCATTTACGAATGGCAACAGCCCCATACGTATGACTAACTTCGTTCTATAACGCCTTTCTGAATTCCTCGAGGTTCTCAGTAAAGAAAAAAGGGTGTCAAAAGACAGACGACTACTGCACTGAGCAAACAATAGCCACCAACCAACAGACGCTGGAGCGCGGATGCGAAAAGAAGCAGAGGACCAATCACCATCTTGCTGCACAAACACTGTACGCATCACGTCACACAGGTTTCGCTCAAGGTTTATTTCATTTGGTGAAGAAATGAAACACCCCATTATAAATGTGGGTCGTTCAACATCATATAGCACTGTCTGTTATGTTTCCACAAAATTAATGTATATAGTTCAAGGAAAGAAGAGGAAGCGCCCGCAACAGTGATTCGTCAATGTTGTGAACAATAGATTGATAAACTGCAGATTGAAAACTCATCTTTTGAATCAAGCACACGATGTTAGGCCTCCCGTGATTCGCCAATGCCTTTAACCCACAAAGTATTGCAAATTCTTTTGTGTGAATCTACGTGTAGTGATGTTTCTGTATCGTCTTACGGTGATCGGTGCGTAACGTACAATGACCGCTGTCACGTGACCGACCAATATCAGCCTAAGACAGAAGTTATGAGCTGCGTTGAACTTCATGTCAAGCCACGTCCTCCCCCCAGCAGCGATGGAAGTTACTCCACCTTTCAGGCCCAGTGCTTCTCAACAGGGTTGTGGAGTCTGAGGTGGAAGGTTCGACTCCGACCTTTCCAAAACTTCCGACTCCTCAACATTACGTAAATCAAGTTTGGTCGTCAAGTGTCAACAATGGCCAAGAAGCGAACTGAAATTAGTCTTTTTTTACTTTTCGATAAAAGTTTCAAAAGAAATTGTACAATTTTGACAGGTACGCGTTACGACTCCTAAGGTAGGAGTGCGGTGTACAATATGATTAAATTTAACTTCCGGAGTCGGATAAAAAGCTCTCGACTCCACAACCCTGCTCCTCTACCTTTTCTGCGATGCGACCCAAAGCGTCAGAGAATTTGCATAGCTTCGGCGGCCGACCTTACAACTACTTCTCATAGTCATAAAGTGAACTATACATGTCACAATGATAAGTCACTGCAGGAGTTGGTTGCTGCCAGACTTCTTACATCAGAAGTGAAAAATTCTCAGTATCAATAGGACTTCGTGAAATTTCTGCACGAAACTTGGAATTGAGGTGTCCGGCCAAAATAAAACTGCGCCACTTTTTGTCTCGACCCTGGGTTGGCAAGAACTGATTTAAACAATAACAACTCATACCATACCGGGCAGGAACGCTTTATGAGGTAACTTCATGGCGCAGGAAAGAAATATTGCAAAGCTTCCAATAAAGTGTGACATCAGTTGGGGATGAGACAGAGCTTGATGTCATCACATGCGATAAAAAACAGGAGGGCTTTGCATGACATCACAATGCAATGTTGCACACAACTTCTCACGAAAGAAGGCGAGCACCTATATTACGTCACAGCAAACAGACGGCATTAGTGAGACCTTAACTTGGTGTTTATAATAAGTTTCATTTCTTACAGTGATTAATTCCATTCACAAAATTCGATGCATCAGAAGTTCATCGTAAAAGAACAATTGAATAGTGTATGTGACAAACTACGTATGATATTTAATCAAAATCGTCTCAGTCCGCGAAGAATGTTCGGGAACCACCAGCAGTTGAATATGATGAATGGAAATAAATCCATGATGGCGACTCTTTGCAGACAAACTCTTTTTTATTGGAAAGTGACTTGCTCTCATGTCACAATGGTACAAAATATTTTAACTACCTTAGCATTCCCTCCCACTATGACACCTCTAACCGGTTGTACAGCAAAGTACACATTTTTTGCACATTTTTCATTGAAAATTTGCAAGACAAAAGAACCATAAAAAATGCCCGATTCTGTCCGAAATTTCAGCAACTACTGTAATTTCGAACGTCACGCATTCGCCCAATTCACCGAAATGAAGTTTCTTCAATACTGTCGCCAAAACCAGTTACGAAGCTGCAGGAAAAATTCTCGCGCAAACGAGTAAGATTGTCAAGTAACAAGTTTCTTTTGAGTTTTGCAGTTTTCCGCCATGGAGCAATTTAAAAGCAGAGTGTGAAAGTTCACTTCAACTCAAGTTGTTCTTCATCACGCACAGTAAGTTGTTTAGCATCATCTAGAGGGGACGACAAGGCGATAAGGTCAGTTCAAGTGACTACCCTTCAAAATCCTATTCCTCTCGGCAAGCAGAGGCGAGCAGTTTACGATTCTCGGCAAAAACACAACCTTTATCATCAAAAGAGATGATATGTTTTCATATTTACTCACAATCTTTTCAAATCATAAACTTTGCACCTCATCTATCGGTGGAGGGACCAGGTTCAGTGGCGTAACAAGAGGTTTGAGCCAAGGGGAAAAAGCTTAGCTGAAGGGGGCCCCACTAGTCAAAACCCATGAAAAAAGTTCTGGAAGTCAATACTTGCTTAAAAAACAAAAACACCCCGAACAACGCAAAAACAACAACCTAAAGAATACTAAATATCAAAATGTCAAATAGAGGGGGCTCAGTTTTTGCATTTAGCTTGCCAGGCAGGGAGATTCGTCACCTTGCCCCTGTTGCAACCTCTCCGGTGGTGTTGCGTTGATTGTGTGATTCACCACGAATGGGATGTGCGCGAAGAACAAAAATATATGTATGTGGCGCGAACAAGCAATAATAGAGTGATCCCGATGGAGTGATCTTGGTGAGTGACCTCTAATAATGCTTGTGAACCTGGTGAACAGTTGATTGTGCTTGCTAACGGTGACGACGAGAGTGATCTCGTCGGGTGATCTCTATTGTTGC
>Ga0210059_1014818_pt1 | contig 11465 bp, 8 predicted proteins | sample Ectturendosymbi2_FD_188042 | JGI IMG/M metagenome (GOLD analysis project Ga0210059, IMG submission 188042) | Ecteinascidia turbinata endosymbiont from Florida, USA - Sample 2 (SPAdes) (version 2) | ecosystem: Host-associated > Tunicates > Ascidians > Unclassified | place: Key West, Florida... | reverse complement strand
TCGCATTCACGTGGGGACTTGAACTGTTATCTTGATCAATTGGTGATCTATAATTATGACGTCTGCGCGCGGGGCCATTACACTAAAGAGACGCCTCCCTAGCTTCTGGCCTAATTGGGTTTGAGCATATGAACTTCGACTTTTTTGCTAGGTGATTTCTGTTGGTGCTGTCCCCTTGGACTTCGCCGATTTCATGTAGTGGTACTCGCGTTGCCATTACACATCCTTGAAATAAAAATGGTCAACTAACATTTATCAATGACTTCTTCACTCAACCACTGGCAATGAAATAAGTTAGGCAACAGCACATTTACTGTGCAAGCAAGCTAAATATAATATTCAAAGTGTACAACGAACCAGCCCCAGTGAATGGATGATGGTACGTCACACTACAGAGAATCACGATGAATGTTCCATAAAATCTGGTTTAAATTTCCAGAGCGTGTATCCCTGAAGACTTTGGTGCTTCGTACCCCCTGCTTTGGCTCCTGGTACCCCCAAGTGGTACGTGTACCCCCGGTTAAGAACCACTGATCTAGAGAGAATCGAGAGATGTTTTGAAGACTACAAGTCGCAGATTAAAAATAACCTATCAGGAATTGGCCAGCCTACAAAAGGGGTCGAGAGTTAGGATGTAATGCCTTAAGATAAAGATGGCAGTGCCATGGGCGTCGGAGGGCTTTTTCCAGGGGTAGCCAAGAATTTTTTCAGGGGAGGTCAAAAATGATGAAATTTTATCCACTCGAAACTAAGAGAACAACCTTTTTTTGCTGAAAAATTAATAGGGAAATGTCAAATTTCAAAATCCCGGAGGGCCAACGCCCCCGTCTACTCCTCCCTTTAGACGCCCATGAGCAGTGCTTCATCTGTCTCTCGGGCCACTTGCATGTCCCCCTGAGGCAAGTTTGCATCAGGCCCATGCGATATGTTAGTAGCCTTACAATGCGAAAAAGCGTCTAGCTACAACATTTTAATGAAACCAATTTTTGTAATTTCACTCTTTGGATGCTCCCTTGCCTTGGATGCCCGTGGCCGTCGCCTCGTTCGCCCCCCTCTGCACGTCACTCTTGCCAAGTACAAGTGTTTGTTTGTTTGGTTCCATAGCTGATCCCCGGATCTTTTTCATCATTTCTGTTGAAATGTGAATTGATCGACCCGACGTATGGCAGTGGAAACGATTGCATGGGATGACGAGGTCCGCAGTGCACGGCTTACTGTCGCCCACGCTTGATTACTCAACTAAAGACTAGTTGCTCTACTTATTGATCGAAGAAACAACATAACGGTTTACAAATCACTTTTATCGATCGCACCTGGATTCGACTGCGGCAGCTGCCCCCCCATCATTTGTTGCTGACACCACATATTTCGGAGGTGGTCGTTAAAATCTAAATTCTCTGGCGCCAACGTACCTTGTGGAACAACGGTTTGTATTTCATCCATTGAAACTTACTGGCAATGAGAATAGTTGTTTTTGAAACGTTAATATGATTCCACAAAAATTATTTTTTATTCTATTCTACTCCAAAGCCATCAACGCATCATTAAAAGGTTTGCAGTTGAGATTAAAATTTTCAATTAGATCAGATATAGATATAAATGAAATAAATGAAAATAAATTAGAACCAGCAACAATGAAAATTCTATTCGAATAAGAGCTGACGATGCCGACCTAGTAGGCGAAGTGTATATTCTGTAAGATCATAGTGTCTGATTCTTTGCTGGGCATGGATTTCTTTCGATAGACAGAGAATCAGAAACAATGTTTTTTATCAGGCCGGTGACTTAGAACGATGTTTGCAAGTAAAAATAAAAACTTTTTCCAATACAAGTACTGCGGCTTTCGTGTTAACTTTGAAATTCGTGCAAAAGGAATGTCCATATCCTTTTCAAATCATACCTCTGGTTCAAATAGGGAATCTCTACTATCAGTAACCACGCAAGCCCAATGCATGGCCCGTTGAAAAATACGTGAAAGCGTTGTTTCGAATTAGTTCTGTTGCGAAAAGATTAGATGAGTCGTGTTGTTCTTATCTCTTCACGTCCAGACTCGCTGGCATCATCAATTAAATCAATTAAAGCGCACAAACGCTCTCTTGTCTCTGCTAACAAAGGAGAATGTACGAGTTGCGTACCAGTGAGGAGTTGTCCATTTCCGCGAAGCTTCAAACCACAAACCAACCTCTGCGTTGCAATGTTTTTACCGCGATTAAAATGAAGTGAAATGTTAATATAGCAGTGCACATGTCAGGTGTCCAAATTTAATACAATTTTTGCCGCTCTAAAAAGTTTCAGGTGGTCACAGTTGCAGTCGCTTGCAAGCATACAAGGAAACCATATTGGAAATGCCAGCATAACTAGTTCTCAAGCTTGTTGTTTTCCGTTTTATATCGAATCATCCTTTGTGCATATATTTCCGTACCTCTTGTAGAAATTATAGGCTATCTGTATTGTGGCAAAGTGTGGTTATTGCTTCTACTGTGTCTTAATAGTCTGCAAAACAGGTAGGGTTTCACAGGCATTGGGCAGTGGTGTAAACACCCAACCTAGGTATTGTTCTTGCCGTAGTTCATCTCAGATGATAGTGCCATTTGATGGCAAATGTGTTGAAGTTTATCTAGCTGTGCTTTTTGTTTCAGCAAACAACCTTCTTGCCTTTTGAACAAAAGTTATAACAACCACATTGATTCAGAAACCCATAAACGAATTTTCGCAGTCAGTTATACAGTTGAAAAACAACCATAAAATTAAGCAACTGCTTCTCACGTGGCGCATCTACTGTGAAACACACCTCAAAATCTAGGAGCAGCGGGAATAAATGTTGGCGCAAGTGACAGGGTCACGAGCTGCTGAACTGCTCTTGTTATGCGTGAATCTGAAAGCGCTTATATTTTGTACGGGTGTGGCAAACCAGCGCTCACTTTTATATCACAAATCAGGTCTTAATTGTCTGCAATGGTCTGCAAAACAGGTACAAATCAAGGTTGGTAGATACTTCATCAGCGCGATGGCTAGGCAAACTTCGTGCTGAAGGCCAAGCGTAGTGTTTATTATTATTATTATTTTTTAAACAAATATTTTTCGCTACGACACGCTTCAATTTGTTCAAACAGCCTTTTTCCAGTCGTGTATGTTGCTAGCAGGAGTTCCAAAAATGAAATTGCAATCGAGTAGTGGAGCTGACGTACTGTAAGCATACTAAGCCTGTTGCCCCAAATCTACTAACATTTCTTTCCAACGCGGAGCCACAACGATTGATGCAGCACATACATGTCGATGCAGTCGAATATTTGATTGATTTATTTTTTCATGTAGTAAACAATACAAATAGCCATCGCGCAGTAAGGAAACCAATAGTCAGTGGAAATTAGAATAAATGAAATAACAACGCCAAAATAACTGATCAATTCAAGCAAAGTATAGCACTGTGTCACATAGGATTGGTGAAGGACCATGCCGGTCATCTAGTCCAGGGGTTCTCAAACTTTTGGTGTTATGGAGCCCATGAAGAGATTGACCATAATTTACGGAGCCCCACAATAAATTTCTAAAAATAATAACACCTTTGCGCATTATTAACAAAAACTTAATTGGTTTTGAAAATTTTTTTCGGAAACACGCATTCAATCGCAGATTTTGCATGCGTGTTTCTCGTTCCGCATGCGTGTTTACCCATTTTTTTTACGGAATTCAACAGAACAACCAAGCACGTTTGATAGGCTCTTTTACGAGAACTAATTTAAATTGTAAAAAACCTTTGACAACGAAAATTTGCAAGGAGTTTTTGTTATTTATTTTTCTTTGTGTTTATGATTTAAAACTTCATTTAAAGTTTGAAGTGAGTAAGTTTTGTTCCCTGAAAGCAAGGCATGCACTGCATGCCTTGCATTCACTGGCGCTACGCCCCTGGATCTTCAAAAACAGCAGTTGGAAATCAAAACAAACAAACACAGGACATGGTGAAGTAAAGTTACAGATGAAGAGAGCATGCTTAAGTACACAAAGGAGTGAATCAAATTTAACTGAGGAAATTTGGTGTGGTCAAGAAAATGCTTAAACAAAGTATAAAAATAAAAAAGTGAAAACAAATCGATGAGGTACAAAAGCAAACCAAAACAAAAAGCTATAGATTATAATTTCATGCCGAAAAAATGGATGTGCACAGGAAAGAACGAGAAACAACTAGTAACTATACATAAAAAACAAACAACATTACATTATCCGAATAACCGAAACTCTCAGCTTTTACTTCTTGATAAGTGAAATGTTGCTAAAATACCTAATTATGTGTCTTTTTCCTGTAAGAGGTCTTTAAGTTTCTATTTGAAGGTAAAAATGGCAGAAGTCTTAATACTGTCTGGTACTGAAGACCACACTTTTGGGCCAACAAATGTAAAGGAAAATTTTCCTGAAGAAGAGTTGACTCTAGGTAAGAACAGGTTGTTAGAGGTGGATAGTCTAGAATGAAACCGGAGAAAAAGTCATCGAAATTGTTTGCAAGCAGTTTGTTGAAGTAAGAGCAGGGGCGGATTAAACGAACACGAGGTCCAAGGTAAAGTCCTCACCGCGAGGCCCCCTAAACGCTTAGCACAAATGCGTAGCGTTTCACATGCCCTCGTTTCAACTTTGCAGAAGTATCGGTCAAACTCGTCAAAACTGATACGATCTGGCAGCTTACCTACACTTCAGGCCCGTGGCCAAGGGGGGGGTTCTGGGGCAATTCCCCCCAAATTATGTTGTGTCCAAAAATTTTTGTTTCAAACATATGATAAATACCCCCTAAAAATGTATTTTGCCCCTTCAAATCTTAAAAACCTGGCTACGGGTCTGCTACATTTCAGAGACAATTAGGGCTGACCATGTACGGCGGTTCGTATGTGTTCGCATGTGGTTAATTTGTTAAAACAGAAAGTTGTGTCATAAAACAACGATCTTTTTGCTACCGTGATACTACACAACAATATTTTTTGTCATACACACCCTGACCATCTTCACTGCACAAATCGTCCATTCACACATGTATTAAGGAAAGGTACACTCTATCGCAGATCAAAATGTACACCGTTTAGAAAAAATCTTCTCAACGAATTATCACGCAAAAGCAACTAGAACCGTACTACTTGACTGAAATTTTGCGATGGGAGCTTTCCAATAGTTACACCTATGTTCCGTGATCTGGTCTAGTGGGCGACAGCGCTTAGTTTGATCTAAGACTGATACCCTCACGATCAAGACAAACACTTCGCAACTAATTGTTACATCAGCTCATTATACGGCAATTGCAAAGGCGTTAGATTGCAAAGAATACTCAGCAACGATCATATTGAAGTGACCTGGTTTCTTCACTCTGCCAATGTGTGCTTTTTGAAAAAATGTCAGCTGCGGAAATTTGATGATGCTGCTTTTTTTGCGAAATCGTTGATGATTGTCTCCAGGTCCGTATCTCCATGCTCGTCAGACACAGCATGCTTAGTTTTTCTTGCACAGTTGAACTTCGAGGACAACGAATTCTACGCATCTTAGAAAAATACCGCTCTTCAGTACAGTTGGAAACCATGAGGCGCAAGTATATGCGAAGGGCAACTTCAGTATTTGGAAAAGCAGAGTGCAGCTCGTTTCCCGAAATAAACAAATGCATTCGCAATTCTGTGCATTTTATCAAGATTAGCTTTGTGCTTGTCCAAAATGGTGTTATTGTGCGAATATGTTTTTTTTGGTGTGCAGTCTGGGTTTATTTGAAATCACTGAATGCGAGTCCTGCACGTGACTGTTAAGCACAGACATCTTGTTAGATAATGCAACGAGACAGTGACACTGCTGATAGCGGTAAGCCACGTATAGTTTTATACTATGTGAAAAGAAGCATGAGTAAATTTGTAGCAGTACTTCCACAAGTTTGAAAAATCCATTGTCAATGTGAGACTGTGATCAACGTGCCCGAGTGAATAGATTCAATCAAACGACTCTTATGCAGGCTTATTTTCACACAGTATAAAAATACGTGATTTGCTAGAATACGTCCATGCAAACTTATGGGAAAATGTCTTTATCGTCAAGGTCCTAGTTCTGACTTCTTAGTGTGCGCTAAGTGCAAAGCTATATTTGCCGTGGCGAGTTTTCGTAATTCATCTGCTCTGTTTTTTAAGCCTGCGTGGTGTTCTAACTTTAGTAAGTTGTCCGATAGTCTTGCCAGCATATAGTTTTTCTTCTCATTGCTTGAAACAGTTTTGCGAGAGTGTCTAACTCTCTTGTTATTTCACCACTCATGTTGTTCTGGCCTTTGATTATTCTTTCAAATTGTGACTTATTTGTAGAAAAGGCTCGAAAAAATGGATATTAGGCAGTTTATGAAAAGAAAAAGCATTTCTGATAGCCGAAGTGTAAAAAGAATTTCATGCAAAAGATTGAGAATGAGGTTCGACCGACACAGACTAATGGGGTATAATGGGTAAAGTGTTTTGTTAACGTCCATTTGCGTTGCATTGTCAGCAACCTGAAAAGGATAAGCAAAGTTTCGACATTGTTCCCCCTGGAAAAATTTCTGCGGACGCCCATGGATGCACTAATTTCAATCTAATTCTTGGGCCATAAAGCGCGGTGCTTTTGGGTACAATTCTTTTAATGATAAATGCCAAAGTTGTCAGTTTCCTTAACCTATATGTTAACGCAGTAATGGAAAAGCTCTAGAATTTTGACGCGTGATGAAAATCCTGAAAACATGAAAAACCAGTAAAGGATTATTTTGATATTCAAGCGCGAAGCCCCGGGCATTTGCCCGGTTTGCCCAATGGTTAATCCGGTCATGAGTAAGAGTGCATGAATTTGCTTACTGATAAGGTATAAAGTTTGAGAAGGCATAATATGTTTGAGTGCTGGAAAGATTCTTCCAGAGATGTCTGCTTATTAGTTGGTCTTATTAGTTTTAAAACTTTATTTTGGAGCTTAATGAGAGACTGAATGGTTGCATTTGAAGCACGTCCCCAATTGAGGATTGAGTAATTAAGGTAGGGATGTATTAATGAGTTATAGACAACTTTCAATACAGGTGGTGTTGTATAATGCTTGAGTTTGGATAGAACTCCAGGAGCTCTTGTTAGCTGAGTTTTCACCCTTTTCACATGAGGTTTCCAGCTTGGCTTATTGTCAAAAAGAACACCCAGGTATTTCAGGTCATCTTTGGGGAAAATACTTTGTTTATTCAAAATAACTTTAAACGAAATAGGATTGTGTTTTTGATCATTTAATAACATAAAATTAATCTTATTGTAGTTAAGAATAAAGTTTGTTGGCTCTAAGCCAGTGGTCAATTTTACATAGTTCAGGGTTGACAGTTGCCTGAAGAACATTAAAACAGGAGTTTGACATATGAAGATTAATATCATCAGCAAATAAAGTAGTATGAAGGAGGGAGCTTGAGTGACATCATTAATGTAAATAAGGTAAAGTAAAGGCGCAATGACACTACCTTGAGGTAATCCACAAGATATCCTTTTGTGTGAAGATTTAAATGCACCTATTTTGGTGCACTGCATTCTATTACGCAAAACAGTTGAGAATAGTTGATGTGAAACACCTCTTATACCATAGTGATAGCGTTTATCAAATAAAGTTTCATGGTCCCAGCAATCAAATGCTGTTGAAAGGTCTAGAAACAAGGAGCATGTTATTAATTCATTATCAAAGTTTTTGGGTAGTTCATCGTAAATAGCTGTAGGCCTAATGGCTAATTCGGTGGAGTGATTTTCACTAAAACCGTATTGTCTTTTATCAATTAGATTGTGATCTGTCAAATAGGAGTCGCCTCTGTGATAAAGAACTTTTCCAAATAACTTTAAAAATATTGGGAGAACAGAGATTGGTCTGCACTCAGGTGAGGAACTTGGGTTATGAACTTTAAGGATTGGTGTGGTGCGGGTAATTTTCCAGGAGTCCTGGAATTCACTAATACCCTTACATTTGTTGAAGTTGGACAACCATTCTGACACAATGCAACTGGGTATTTTCAAAAATTTGGATGGAATGTTATTGGGAGAACCAGGGCAGGCCCCAGCAGGTGCGGGGTCCAATGCAAGACATAGGCGCGGGGCCTCTCTGAGCTGTGGTGTTGTGACGTCATCGTGCTCAGTCACCGTGATACAACCTTTTTGATTAAAATGTTTTAGCAAAATAACTATATGAATATCAAAATAGACGGCAAATTATTGAAGTTCATACGTATATATCAGTAGTTTCCTTTTTTGGAAGGGCGTGGCTCATGTGTCCCCTAGCTACGTCCATGATTATGAGTGATAGCCTGCTGCTGTGGTGGACATTAGACAGTGTAACTACTGCTACCAGTCGTAATCAAGTTGAAAGCTGTGAAAGAAGCTCTGCAATGGAGATCTGAGCGGCAAGCACAAGCGCGAAGTTACGTCAATCAAACCGAACCGACAAGCGAATTGACTTTACAATGCTAGTGGCGTGGCCAGCCGAAAAACCAACTGGCCCCCAAGGCTACGCCTATGTACAATGCAGTTACTTCATTCGTGTTGAACACGAGTTTCGTTCGAAGAACATCTGACTTGGAGAAAACTGTTAACACTAACTGATTACCTTTCTCGCGTTCACCGGTAACCACAAGCGCCAGACTTCACAAGAGAGCAACCCATACATCCGCCCAAAGTTCCCGAAAAGCCCAATTTTATAGTTATTCTTAATGCATGGAATTGGAATCCAAACTGTTCTCTATGAATCAGAAATGTACAAAGATTTTAAAACTACCGCGTCACAGATGTAGAAAGAAGTGTCCAACGCGTTATATATGGTTGATTGATGAAATAGAAGCATATAGCCGCCCGATATAATGATAAACAGGAACGAGTGAGCTGGATGACATTATCAATTTTTGCTTTCCCTAGTTAAGCTGCAAGGCAACCGTAAGTGTCCTTTACGTTTATGAACCTGAACTTCGAAGCAGTGGTATTTTACCTATTTACGCTCGTAAACAGGCAAAACAGAAAACACAATGAAATTTTGGTGGGGCGCCAAATGTTATAGTAAAAGTACTTGCAGGACCGACAAATAATGCGGAACAATTTTGTGACAAAGAAAAGGAGGCAAATTTTAGTGCGCACACTTCACAAAATTTTTCGCTGATTTGCATGAGAGTTTTGGCTTCCACGGATTTAATCTCTCATTTTTTTCGTTTCTTTCAATATCGTAGAGTTAATTTTATTTTCACAAAATGTTTAAATATGTAATCTATCTTAAAATCTGCCGTGAAATATAAATGCAGGTCTTTGTCAAAGTGTAGATGCCCCACAACCAACTAAGAGCGTTCAGCGTTCCAAAACAGGATCTTTCGAGAATTGAACAATGTTGCGTTGGCTGAACTGCCATCAGATTTAATACGGCAGACACTGGTCTTGACCTGTTCCTTGGTAATTGAATAACTACACACCTTGTTTGCAATAGCTGAAGGTCTACTGCAGTCTTAACTGGCACTAGTAACAGCCAAGTGCCACCAACAAAGTGGAAAAAATGGTGGAACGCCGATATAACGCCGTGGCATGAGAATTGAGCACGTTTGATGACGTTCAATTTAGAGGAAATTCATCGTTCGTTCAAACCAGATGATTGTTTGCTAACAATATTATTTATAAGCCATTTTTACTGATTTCGCGAGCGCAACGAGTATCTGGCAAAAATGAAACCACCTGCCCAAGCACCATGGCGCGGGAACCCCCAGAAGCGCGGGCATCGGTCGCATCGGCTTAAGGCCGGTCCTGGGGAGAACTATCAGATTTCGTTTTAAAGTTTTTGATGAGAAGGTGGATGTCATATTCATCAGTAGAAGCTAGAAATGATGAATTCTTTGATTTTCAGAAAATTCACTTCCATGCCCCTTGTGATCCACAGATGACGCATGCCATCTCAACGTTTCTTTCTTACGACTAAATGATTTAATACATATTTTGCAGTGAGCACTTTCAATCCCTTCCATCACAACATATTTTGCCCATGAAAGTCGTTTCCCCATTCCGCGTTGGACTGTCTTTTCTTATCAATGGCGACATTCTACGAAGGAAGCGCAAATACCTGATCTAAATATGCTACAGACGAACCAATCGACTGATCTCACCCGTACCCAACAACACACCATCAATTCACTATACAGCTCAGCGAATCAGCGTGAGCTTCAGTTTGTGTGTTCAGGAAATAAACTGCAGCTTAGAAGTTCGATCGATTGATTAAAAAACATTGATCATTACGCGTCATTAGGCTAACTATCTCCATTCTCTCTTAAACTGGATAATTTCAACTGTCAGGAAGGGAAGCGTGCTTGTGAGAACACACAGGGTGACATTTTGAGTGATTAAATTTTGGAATGTAGTGCCACATGTGAATTAGGCGAAAATCGGCCAAATTTCGGCCAACTTTGGCCTTATTTCAGTCTCAAAAGGATAAACAAATTATTTGAGGCCAAACCACTTTGGAAAACAACCAAATTTTCACGGTTTGGTTGCACAAAGGCCAAGTTCCCAACCCTGCTACAAACGAACAAATGCCAGACAACTTACCACAAAAGCTACTGGAAACTCACCACAAATAGAAAGTTTGTTTCGCCTTTAATAAACTTGGTTGATGCGCATGTATTGGTTCCGTGATGAGCAACTAGATGACGAGTCAGACTAGTTAGATTACTAGTAATGTTGACTTGAGGCATTTGCCTGAGAACCGTTGAACTTATGGACTGGAGTGGTTATGCTCTGCCATGTAAATGAGACGCATTTTTAGAACTTGTATTGACCGATTTTAAACTCTCAATCTTCACTTTATAGATAAAATCTTGGTTTTCCGACTTCGAGATAGAAATCTTGTCTTATCGTACTGGATCACGTGTTTTTAAGAAAAGCACGTTGTTTTCTAATTTTTCTTTCACTTTCTGCGACTTATGCAACATTTTTCGTAGACAACAATGCGTGTGTTGCTTACCTGCGTAGACACATAATTTTGCGTTTGTGACGTTGCAAACTTGCATTGCTGGAACAATAGCGAAATGTAATTAAAGTGTGTCGTTTTTTCAGAAGCATTTTCAAGAATCGGGCTTCTCTTTAGTTTTCAGATGGATTGTGCTGAGTCGTTGTGTAAAGTCCTGGACATGTCGAAACTGGAATACCCTTTAGCCATCATTATTCCAAGGTCCACTCTGGCCCAGAGTGTAGATGCTTGCCAGGGCTCCAGCTATGAATGAAATAGGCTCCTCTTTTAAATAGGCTGCAGACTGAATTCTTCAGCAATGCAAAGCAATCAGTCTAGTTATGAAGAACCGATAGACAGGTGAGGGATATTTCTCTACACTGGCAGCCCCAGCAACTGGATCTGGACCATTATGTTGGGCGTATGTTTCCTTGTGACTTTCTGGAGGACGCCAAGTGTTGTTTACTTATGACCGGGCAACTAAGCGATACTAACCTTTGCGCGGG
>Ga0210059_1014817_pt1 | contig 11465 bp, 9 predicted proteins | sample Ectturendosymbi2_FD_188042 | JGI IMG/M metagenome (GOLD analysis project Ga0210059, IMG submission 188042) | Ecteinascidia turbinata endosymbiont from Florida, USA - Sample 2 (SPAdes) (version 2) | ecosystem: Host-associated > Tunicates > Ascidians > Unclassified | place: Key West, Florida... | reverse complement strand
GTCCTAGAGTACATGCTCCTTGGCTCCTTCGTCGCAGAGATTTGCTCGGACTCCGACCGACTGACTCTTGAACCCTAGTGACATTGTCGGGAGTTCGAATCGTTATTGGAGGCCCAGAGGGCGATGAACCTGTTACCCTACGATCTCCACAAGTGCCATGAGTTTCAAACTTCTTGACCAACTTGAAAATCTGACTCCTGTTTGGAAATTTGTTGAAGCTGAACTTCCTTCTGAACCTTGCTTGAACAATCTGGAAAGACTTCGTTTCGTAATATGTCTTTACACAAAAGATCTTCTGCTCCATCGACCAAGGCATCATCAGACAATTTTTTGTTTAATATATAGAAAGGTTAACTATTTCCCTATGGCAATCTGGAAAGAGAAAAATGAATAAGGTCATCGATAAAGGTTTTAGAAGCTGGCGCTTTGTTTCAACAATTGTGAAACACCCCGTACTTACACAAGAAAATTGCTGTTGGGGGCCTCTTTGAAAGTAAGGATTTTTACATCATAGTTACTGTTGGGGGCCATTTTGAAATCAAGGTATTTACACATTACAATTGCTATTGGGAGCCCCTGTGAAAGCAAGGTACTTACACATTACAGTTGCCGTTGGGGGCAACTTTGAAAGCAAGGTACTTACACATTACACTTGCTGTTGGGGGCCTTTTTGAAAGTAGAGTACTTACACACTACAGTTTCTTTTAGGAGCCCCTTCGATGAAGTTAAACGGCAGAGTACATACATATTTCAGTTGCTGTTGGGGCCTCTTTGAAAGCAAAGTACCTGCACATCACAATTTCTGTAAGGGGGCCCTTTGACAGCAAAATAATTGCTTATGATTTGCTTTGTAGCACATCATGTGAGTGAATAATACGTCTTTCACCAAAAATAAGGAAAATTTATGCGCGTAATACCTCAAGGGGGGGCCCGAGGCAAGTGCCACGCTCGCCTCCCCTTAAACACACCACTGCTCGCGATATCCTTGAAATGTTAAAACGACGCCCAAGTTGGGAACCTTTGGTTGACCTTGAAAAAGAATGAAACGTGGAATTCCTGCTAAGGCATGCAATACGTCCTGTATTGCAAAAACTAATGATTTAAAATAAAATTACATTGGATTCCCTGAAGAACAATATTTTCATTGGATGAAAATAGTCGTGTTTGAAAACCTGCATTGTTTCATTTAAAACATCAGTTTAGTTGGTTGTTACTGCTTATATAGGCTAAATCAGGGACGTAATTTTTTTCATTTGTTCAATGTTCTATTGCCGGTGCACTTAAATTATCTTCTGTTGCTACCTGTGAATGTTGTGTTGATGGTTGACGTTCCGTTAGTGTGATGCACGTGCACTGCATTTCTAGTCTGGCCCGTAACCAGCTTGGGACACCAGAGGGGGCGAAGAGTTTTCTGAGAGGGACCTAAATTTTTTAACTATGTCCAGTAGTTTCAAAGTATGTCCAAAACATCTTTCCAGGGGTGAGAAATAAATTTTTGGGGGGTTCGCCCCCCCCTGGTTCCGGGACCGTTTCTGGTTCAGCTACACTCTTGCACAGTGCGATTCTGAAAATGCTGGGACAAACTTTAATATGAGTATTTTCACCACGGAAAATCGCTGTGAGCTCATGATTCAGGTTGTATGATTATGCACTTACGTGTTTACATTTAAAGAGAAACTAAATTGAAGCGTGTGGCAACACAAAAATGCGTGAATAAAAAAGCAACTTTCAAAGTTTGTTAGATGACAAAATTTTTGAACGACTTACGTTTCGGTGAAGCCAATGTTTGTACGTACGCACACGCGCCGCCCATTTTCGTCAATCCAAGTCATTCTCAGTAGGCCGCAAACCAGAAGCGTAGCCAGAAAGCCTACAGTAGGAGGGCTTGACATTCTAAAATTGGAAAAAACTCCACTGATATACAGTGTTTCATATTTCAATTTGGGGGCTTGGAGCTTTGTTTGGTGAGCTAAGCGCACCGACGTTCCCCCGTGGCGACGGAACTGCCGCAAACGTCAGCGAACATAAGCTCTTTGTGTACTGGGGTCATATGCAGCGCCTGTGCAGCGTCAATTTTTGTTTCGTGAATCAAGAAAAGTCAGTTGTGACCTAAGTAACTTTATTACCTGAGCTGCATTTTTTGTTTACGTGGCTAACTTTACAGACCGTCTGCCAACAAGAAAATATTGTATTGCATAATACCCAAGCTCTAATTGCGGACCATATATTCAGGTAAAATGGCACTAGGCGCCTGTGACTACCCCAGGGCCCCATTGTAACCAAAACCTATTGAAAAATGACATGCCCTGATGACGCTGCTTATCGGTCGTCTGCTTTGCTACATCCACGCCGTAGAGTAACTTTTACCTAAAACAAAAACGAACCAGTTTTATTTACCAGCTGTGCATGGCAACGCAACCTCAGGTGACCGCCTCAAACAAAAAGTAAAATCAATCTATATGTGTATTGACCAAGAAAACATGTATCATGTCAGAACAAAGCGACATCACTTTTGGATTTCGCGTTGAGTTGGAAAACAATAAGCTCCGTCTGTGTGCACGTGAAAAGTCAACAACTGACTTGTCTTTATAAGCATATGCGGCACGTGCACGTTGGGTCTGTTCCATGACACTAAGCAGAGGAAACCCGGAAAAAGCTTTGAAGTTTCACGCAAAACATCTGGAGTGAAATGAAAACGTTGCAATAAATTCGTCACAAACATAGTTGTCATAACTCCAAATACGATAAATTAAAAAAAAACGGCGAAAAATGCACAAAAACAAGAAGTCATAGCTTTTTCCCGGGTCTCCAGCCAATATTGTTCAAACCCTGAAATTGTCTTTTCAGCATATTACTGTCAGCCCATTTTGAGTCCAAGTAAGAGTCATCCTCTGCAGTGTCTAGTTTCTGCAATAACAAAATCACGTCACAATATAAACGGGCAATCTTAAAGGCAAAAATATAGCAAAATTTCCTCCAAACAAACCTTTAGCTCTTCTTGGCGTCTGTAAGCTTGCAACATCATCTGTTTCTTTTGCTCTTCTGTTACAACAGGTTCTCTTCCCGGTGGTCCTGTACCTCTTTTTTGCAATTTGACCACAATTTTAGTCTTTTCGTTCTTCCCAATGTAATCCGCAAGAATCTTCCCGCTTTGCATTTCTTTTCCCGCCCACCACAATGTACCTTGACCCTCAGGAATTACCAAAAGAGATGCTTGAGTACCTGAAAGCGGAAGAATTTATTTGGAGTACAAAAACAAGAGAGCTGAAATCACGCGTGAATTATTTTGGTATTACTTGCCCTTTGTTACTCAAGTGAAGCAAGTTATACAAAATCAGCGGTAAAGACTGTTTGCCACAAACAGCGAGGTGCCTAAAATAAAAAAAACATCGTGAAAAACGACAATTACAGTATTTGCTAATGAGGAGTCATTTAGTTCGAAATCTAGACATTTGGGTCCATTACGGCAACCCAATTATGCTCGCTCCAAGAATGATGTCCATTTCTTCACCTTGTATCAGATAAACTAAAATCGGGAGCTTGCGAAGAACCTCGGCCGCCACTTGGCGCTCATTACAAGGGGCTTCTTCTGAACAACTAAGTTGCTGCAGACATACCGAGAAATGACAATGCGATGAAAAACATGAAGTTAATAGTATGCGGCAGAGTTGTTTTAGTTGGAGACAAACAAGTCTAATATCACCATAACTTATGAATTCATAAGTTCGATGCTAACCTTAGATGGAACGAAACAGAAAACTTCAAATTCAGGGGCAGCAAATGTTTACCAGCAGCAAAGGTAAGTGGACATGTGCAAACAAGTGTGTCCTATCCGGTTCATGCGTCGCCTGTTGCAAATTCGGTTACGGGCAGAACTGTAAAGTGACAAACTCCACATCAACGATTGCAACTCTTGATTTATGAATTTGCTATTTACGTCGGTAGATACGACTTGACCGAGGCAAATTTACACGGTGCTGGCGAAATCTTGGTGTAAGTCCTGAAATGTTTCATTCTGCTAGGGCACACGATACCGCAAGGTTTTTCGGTGCCCTAGCTGCAAGGTGCACTTTGTTGTTTTTTTCTTCCGAAATGACTGAAGACTTTTATTCATTAGTGATTAAGCGTAAGCTGTTCCCATCCACGTCCTCCCATGATATCGTCTCGTGTGTACTAAGACGTACGTGTTTGCCTCGCGCAACTGAAAATTTGCATGTAATTGGAGTTTGTATTCTTTACGTGCTAATGCATGTCTTATGAACCTTCCGGATAAAAATGAATATACACACTGAATATAAGCACTGTTCAACTTCGCAAAATATACCACAAATTCACCACTGTTCAGCCAGACCGGAGCAAGGAAGAACGAAATGGAGACTGTGGCACTAAAAATAGCCATGCCAATTTAAAAAATACACAAGTACTAACACATATGTGTGGTAAGCCTCGGAGCTGTTTCCGGGCTGCAGTCTTCAGGTGCACGTAGCGCATTAGAGCTGTATTTCGCAACGTGCCAATGAATGCTGTATTTGAACTTTGGATGCTATACACCATATTTTTGTACAAACACTGTTCGTGTTTGTTAACAGAGATTACCTCCTGTGAGTGGCAGCACTTGAGAAGATAATTGCACAAAGACTTGTGAATATTATGGCCAAGGGCTTTGCAAGAAATCACACTCAGCAAGACAGAAAGTCACTCGTTAAATTTGAAAGATTTTAAAGATATGTCGTTCGGTTTGATCAATGCAATTTTCATCGCATTCTGCCGGAAAACCGAAACTTGCCTGAAAACGTGAAATACGATTCAACTTCTACGTAAAGTCGCAGTAACCTTTGGTTATTGGTTACCACGCCAATAGGCTACCATCATGCTAGTCGCCAAGGATGCGCAGCTAAAGTTTTAATGTATCGCATGTTCAACGTAAACGCTTCCTGTAACGGCAGTAGTGATGAGAGAAATATATTTTCATGTCGGCGACCAATACGCTGAAGAGTGCGCGACAATGTGGACACAGTGCTCGCATTAAATAACGAGAACACACCGATTAGTTCTTTCTCAACTGGTGCATAAAACCTCAACGCAGCCAACGCAGCAGTGTCGCGAAGTGGACGTGTCAAACTTCGTTCTCGAACGTTCTTTGATATTACTTCGATAAGCGGGGCGCACCAGCAAAGGATAATTTTTTGCAATCGTGTGGTTGCAAGCTAGGTCGTACTTCCCAGTTCTAAACGCGTTCGCGCACCTGGTGACCAAACAAATTGAAAAAGGCCTGTCAAACAAAAGTCAACTAAAATCACATCTTGATCACACCAAATCTAAAAGTATTAACCCCTAAGTATATTGCATCAACCGAAAATCCGTAACATGCACGGAAAATAATAAGGGTGGTGGTACGCTGCACTTTCAAATCGGTATTAGCTCTTGAGAATGAGAATAGGTTCGATTAAAAACTGCGGCATGATTTACCGAAACGTGTTGGCGATGCATTGTTGAAATGCTGAAGGCAACTTTACCTGCAAGTTCTTCGACGTTATCGAACTCCATTTTGATGGGATCATGGGGTGGAAGACCCATGGGATATACAATTGTCACAGCGCCTTTCAACAAGTCCAGAGTGTCTTTCACGATTGTGCTTGTCATTAAAGAATTGGATTCTACCAGTTTCTGAAAAAAAGTTTTCATACGTTATTGGCACAACCTCCCCTAAATATGCACAACGCACATAAACACAACAGCAGCAAACAAAACAGCTATGCTTAACTTGGGTTTGTGCAATAAAACATCAGAAACAGTCAGTGGCGTACGCAGAAAATTTCCGAGGGGAGGGCCAAAACATAGGCGTAGCCAGGGGAGGGCCAAAGGGGCCATGCCTTCCCCCAAATTTGTAGAAAATACAGTCATTTTGCGCTTTGAGAGGCGTTTTTCTAAACAAAATAGCGTTATTCGCCTAAAATTAAACATTTTGGTATACACTGCCGAATACTGACAGTATACACCGCCTAAAACTGTTTATACATTTTTTATTTTTAGGGTCTGAGGGGAGGGCCATGGCACAGTGGCCACCCCCCTCCGTACGCTAGTGGAAACAGTGATCCTGGGTGTTCTTCCAGCTGCTTGCAACATCTGAACTAGCCTACATTCGCAAGAACTGCACCAGAAAGCTAGCCCCAAAGATAGATCCTGATAGATTAGAACAAGATTTCGTGGTGTTTATACCTTCAACTTAAGTGGATGTAGTTGTTGCGCATATAGAGCTCTTATATTCTTGACTGCCTGATCGTTGCACATAAGAACGGCGAGTATTGCTATCAAAAAGCAAATTTTCAATCGCAACTCTGCTACAACCTACAAGACAGACAGGCAGAGTCTTTCATAATTAGTTTTGCGGGTGTGACCATCTGCTGCTACTTTCTGGCCAAAATGATTTCAAACTTGGCAACGAACGGCACAGGCAGTTTTTAACCGAATGGAAGACACATTTAAAGGTAGATTTTTAGCAAACGAGGTTTTCATGTAGCCGACCTTTTAAATAGAATCACGGGTAGCTTACTAGCTTTGGAGTACGAAAGAAATTCCAAAGATTCGTCAGTTCTGATGTGAAATTGATTCGTCTGACGTGATTCGTCGGTTCTGACGTGAAATTCGTCAAACGTTTACCGTAAAACCAAAGCCAACTGCACTGCCCATACTACTTACAAAGAATCGTTGAACTTCACAGATTAAAATGTAGTGATGTGAAAATGAAACTAAACTCATTTACACCTTTCCACCTAACCCGGGAGGGGTCTCAAACTCAAATTGCTCTGAGGGCCAAATGAGGCTTTAAAGTAACCCGTGGGCCGCATTACGACGCTGACGCAACAATAGTGGTACCTGAACCTCACTAGAAACAGTTTAACCTTATTTCTTGCGTAAGGTATCATGCGTTATAGGCAAATCATTTCTAGCCGTCTCTACGTTCGTTTTTAAAAGTTACTTGTTCATTCGCTAGCTCAGCACTTTTAAACGCAGGTGAATAAACCAAATAACCTAGATGTTAATTATTTGAAAATTCCCAAAAAGCATCGCGGGCCGCACAAAACTCCCTCGCGGCCACATGCGACCCGCGCGCCATGTGTCTGAGACCCCTGACCTTACATAATAAACGCCACATGTTGATTGCGGGAAGTTTAGCACAGCAACAGGAAAAATTATGCAAACACTTCCGGCATGATACACTCTGAAGGAAGTCAGTGTTGTGAAAGAAAAACTTTTTCATATATCAAAAACTGTCTCACTTGCTTTTCTAAGAATATCACCGTCTGATTTTGTCTATGGGCCACAAAGTACTGCTTCCGCGTATAAAAGAACAGAAACCACATTTGCGCAGAAAACATTTTCTCAAATGACGCAATAGCATCGCCCGTTTGGTCACTTATACAACCTAATTTGCGCACCATATGACTTCCAAAAATCCAACTTCGGTCTTAGCAATGCATGCGGGTCAAAGTTTCAGTAGGGTTACACATCATCCTGTTCCTAGGTGGTATATCCATCCGACAGTTAAGTTCTTATTTAGGACGTACCGAAAATGACATTTTGCATCAGCGCGTTGAAATCTGAAATAAGATTTATCTGCTTGTCATACCAATCGGCATATTTTATTATTATTTTTTATCTTTATTACCAGCCAATTTGTTGCAAGAGACTTTTCCTGAAGTTATCCTTGACATTTGTGGAGAATATGCGATTCAAGGTATAAACATAGCTTTATTCAGCAAAAAAATGCAGTCAGAGACAGGAAGATTGACTGGCAATCTCTATAACAGGAGGTACCATCTGGGAGTGGTATAGGTCTAAGCAGTGAGATACAAACCAAATAGCATGTTTCAGACGATTACACGACACTAGGTCCTTGTTTTCTCAATCTTGCTCGAATCGTTGACCTCGAGAGGTTCTTGACGAACTGGCGTGTCTGAAGGTGGCTGTTATGGTGATAGCAGAACGTGACTAGGTGCTACAGATTTTTTCTCTTCAACAAAAGCGACGCACTTTAAAGCATTTAGCCGGGCAAAGAAAAAATGGTATAACTCTAAACAAGATAAAAAAAGTTATGCTTGATACTTTATGGACTCATTAAACGGTAGGCATTAGATCAGTGGTTCCCAACTGGGGGTTCCTGGACCCCTGGGGGTCCAAAATGTGATTTTTGAGGGTGAGAGTTTGCATGTTCTTGGATGTAATTTTTTTCAAAAGCGCGTGATTTTTATGAAAGCTTGCTAGTGTTATTACTCAAAAATACATTATCCTGCTTTTATTCCAGGTAACGTTGCTATTCTAATGATTTACATTGCTAAATGCGTGCAATGCTATTTCTGCTTCATGCTGCAGTTCTCATGCTGAAGATGGGGGAGGCGACTGTAAGCTGTGGCGTTTAAATATTTATGGCGCAAATATAGCTAGATTGTTGTTTGACACTACAAAACTCAAACGTTTCTGGTGTTTAACCATACAAAGTTACCAGAAATTGAGTACAAAAGCCCTGTCTATTCTAGTCCCTTTGCAACAATATGTCTATGCGAATATGGATTTTCCTCTTCACTTCATTTGAAAACCAAGTATCAGAACCAGGATTGGGAACATGACCTTCTTTTGGCCAAATTGTAAAAATTTGGCGGCAATCGCTTTGTTTGGCCTTTTTCTAGTATTTTGAAAATTTGGCCGAATTCTGGCCTAATTTGCATATAATATCCCATTCCGGAATTAAAACATACAAAATTTCCAAAGAAAGATTGCTAAAAGTTGTTTGGTTTAATGACCATAAAGTCGTGGAGTACTCCAGTAGGTTAGCCTGACTTGGATCTAGAAACCAAAATCTGGTCAGCCAGGCAATATTAACTTCTTTAATTGTGTACACGAGAATATTTATGTGTAAAAATAAATAAATACCACGTTTGGCTTTAAGCATGAAGCTTTGGCCGATTCTGAAAGTACGCCTGGCCATTCCGCTGATGGAGTATTTATCAACCTTGATCAGAATCGTTTGAACCCGTCGAACAATTTGCGTGGCTCTGAGTAATTGCGTGCCAAGGTATAAGCGGATAATTTCAGAGAAGAAGCAACAAATAAGTCACTAGGTTTGTTTCTGATGAGCAGCAGGCATGAAAGTTAAACATTACGACTGAGTGTTTTCTGTTGTGTTGTCAGGTGTCAACAGTGGTGGATTATAGGGAAAGGGAACGAGGCGGTCGCCTCGCCTCTCCTTTTCAGAGATGTTGTGTTTTGCACTTAGGTTTTGCATTGTTTTGTTTGAAAGCTTGTTTTGGTGTCCCTTTCTGAGAGCTTTCCTCGAGCACATAAATTCTAATATCCACCCCTGGTTGTCATTAGGTAGTACGAGTGTTAATTTAAAAAATAAAGATACTGCAATGTTGGACTGTTTATTTTTCTACGCTATTTTTGAAACAGGGGGTGCGTAGGTCACTTTATTTTTATAAAAGGTGTGCCAGCTTCAATAAAGGTTGGGAACCTATGCATTAGATGGTCTCTGCTTTCTTCATCAAACGGTCACAACGCTACACAGCATCAATTCGCTGTAACTAATTTAAAAAAGATTAGTTACTAGTAACATCAAAATAGCTGGCACATGCAATATTTGATCAAAGTGACATGTTCTAAGTAGTTTGTTGGGAACACAAATCGAATTTCTAAGACTTCGAATTAAAAGTTGCTGAAAACTCTGTGGCGGGCCACATGTGGCGATTCCCGGTCTGGGAACCAATGTAGGGTCTGGGGTTGTAGGTTATTGCAGAGGTCCCTACTGGTTGAAGGTCAGCCTAGTTGTTGCACGAGCACAGGTCGGTCTCCCAACTAAGCAACCTGACGTCTTGAAGTTGCCAAGCCAAAGCAAGGCAAATTAAAAGGCTCTCACCACTTTGTTCGCTAATAACTCTCCGTTATTAGTTTCTGGTCTAAGTTGACTGCTTCTTTCGATTATATTCAGATATACAACAAAAAACTCCCATACACTTGAGCGTAAAGTCAGAAAACGTAACGCAACGGCTCTATGTAGAATCAGAATTAGAATGATGACGAACAAACGCGTTGGACGTTCGATTGCGCCACAGGAAACAGCGACCGACTGCGGTTATGTAGGTTTGCAGGCTATCGTGTCGACAGTCAGACTGTTCGCAAACAAGTACATCGCGTTGAATCATGAATGGAATATTACTGGGCATTACGCAGTAAAGATGCACAAAACATTAAAGCACTAATGTGTCCACTATAATTTATCTGTATTCTTGCTTTAGTCCTTCAGCATTTCACGTGCAATACAGACATGTGCTATCATCACAAAGTAATTGCAGCAAACCTAGAGCTATGAATTGGTATGTACAGTAGGTCACAAACGTTTTTTTCTGGTAACAAAGGCACGGCAAAGGAGAACTTTTCGCTGGTGCAGGATGCAACTACTGCAATTTAACAATAGTAAAACAATAATTCAACCCAGGGTGTTTTAGCACTCACATAGTTTCCTTGAAAAACATTCTAACAAAGACACGTTAAACAACTGTAGCTATACAAAATATGATTTGCAATAACCAGATTAAAAAAACAATTTTGGACTACCGTCTGCTTACTTGTTACAGGTAAGGCCAGCTAAAAAAATGATCAAATGAAAATCACGATGGTGCGTGGTCAAAGATGCTCTAACCTTGCTAATATTTGCTTTAGCTTCAGTGACTGCTTTCATCAGCACCTCTGCCATTTTTTCATTGGGAGCATGACCACTTCGTCGCCCAGTCTCGTCTTTGCAAAACACAGACCCTCCACTTGGTGTGCATCTGGATTTATTTAAACATGCCATTAAAAAAAAATAGCACATTTATAACAAATATTCATCAATGTATTCAGCATTCACTTAACAACATAAAGACATGATCTTAGAGTTGTTCAAAAGAAGCATTACAAAGTCACAAACTAAATACTAATGATACTGTTACACAAAGTGTAGCTTGACCTGTCAGCCCATTCATCCTTCAACTTAAGGTCTGTGATTTGTTCATCTGTCAAACCTTGCATGTTTGGAGGAAGCAATATTCCATGTTTAGCCAAGCATTCCATTTCTGCAATTTGATATTGTACGTAATGAACCAATAACAACTTCTTATTTTGAGCAGTTAAAAACTTCATAAGAACTGAAGGATATTTTATATATTTTAAACAAACACTTCTTCCATAAAGAATTTATAAATTTTGGAAAAAAACAAATATCTAAACAATTGAAGCATGCAACTAAAAATCATAAGCAATGACTTCCTACATTTGCTACATTGACCTAAAACATCACAATGGGCAAGTACAGGGTGACCCAAAAAGATGCGTACCCATATTTTGTTCGATAAAAAACCCATTTTTTAACGAATGTCTTTTCTGTTGCAGGACGTGATAGGTGAATCTATGGATGATCGTTTGCAGCTATA
>Ga0210059_1014816_pt1 | contig 11466 bp, 11 predicted proteins | sample Ectturendosymbi2_FD_188042 | JGI IMG/M metagenome (GOLD analysis project Ga0210059, IMG submission 188042) | Ecteinascidia turbinata endosymbiont from Florida, USA - Sample 2 (SPAdes) (version 2) | ecosystem: Host-associated > Tunicates > Ascidians > Unclassified | place: Key West, Florida... | reverse complement strand
CTCAACCCACAGTTCAACCCAACCCACTTCGCTGGTTGCGTCAAATGTGCAAAAAAGAATCTGGCAGCGGATGTTTTACTGAAGCTTTGTGTTGGGCCTCGGACTGTGCATGAAGCCTTCATGGATTCAAATATTGGATGTAGAAAATAATAAGGGAGAAGACAAAATCAAACACATGATCAAAACAATATTCTTATCAAAGGTTATCGCTGTGCGTTCCCAGCATTGTTACTCCAAGGTAAAGCCTACAAAAATGAGACGTGAATTACTTCGTAAAATGTCAAAGTGTCTGATTCTTTGCTGAGAAAGGATCTCTTTCCATAGACAGTGTCCTGTGTAACCTACTGGACTGTTATTTTGTTTGTTGCGTCACTGCACACTTGGTACTTTGTTTTGGTTAGTTGTTTCTACTGTGACCTTTTCCTTTTCAATGTAAAGTGGGCAGTTGGGTTTGCTATTTTTCATTTAGTTTTTCTTATTTGGTAATTTTACAGTTTGTGGGTTTTATTTTATTCTATTTATACTTCATGCACTTCGCAGAGCTGATGATGCCTACTTTTTAGGCGAAATATATACTCTGTAAGATCTTAGTGTCTGATTCTGTGCCGAGAAAGGATTTCTTTCAATAGACAGTGTCATGTTGTGATATGATACCAGTGCAACAGAGTGAGGTTTGTCTTGCATTTCATCGCTTTTTAGCGGATCCAGAGGTTTTTGTTGGAGTGGGTAAAAAAGTGGCTCAAAAACAAAAACCATTCAGTAAGAACTACTTTGCTCAGTATTGCATTGTATTGTATAACGTCTTCACTCCCACACGCAACACAATAGACTTTAAACAGACATGGCAGTAACAAGGAACTCACAAATACATGAAACAACACGAAGATAGATATGTGGCTGTAGTAGAAAGGTACAGTGCATGTTTGATGGCGCTAACTAACACAATTACTTTGATGAAACACAAGCATATATGTGATACAAGTGAAAAGCACACGCGTGACTGGCACCAACATTGGTTGCTCTGATGTTTAGCACCGTTGCATAGTGCTGTGTTAAGTTCCAAATAGACCGATTTATAAACATGGGGGAGTGGGAGGCTGCGAAGCACCAGGGGTCATTTGGACTGCGGACCTCCCGAGTTCCAAGCTGCTTGTAGTGTAAAAGGAAACAGTTGACCTATAGAAGTAAGTCAAAGTCTGTTATTCTGAGTATAAGGTTTAATATGTGCAATGCGTTGATATGATTAATGGAAGCAAAATGCGTTGCAGGCAAGTTCAAACCGCTAGAAGAAATGGGTTTAACTTCACCACACAAAACTTTAGCATTTTTCACAAATATTGTAAATGTTCGTGATAGCTAAAGCAGGAAATGCGTCACGATAGTTATGGACTATGAGTGCAGCGCTGTAATGGTGTCACAAAATTCTAAGCAGGCTGCTTGGACAAGGCGTCCAATCATGTGTTTGGGAAATGCATTTTCAGCTGATGTGATGATTCATGCACGGGAACGGAAATTCGTTTATTGCTCGATGGACACATGATTCGCAATGCGATTGGAGACAAAAGACATCCCACTATTTTATATATGAGAGCTTAATGCGACCAATTTAATGAACGCAACAAAACCCAAACTGAGTAAGATTGAACAGCCATAGCTCATGAAAATATTTTCATGATAATAGCCTTAAATAAAGATAAATGCACTTGGTTAATGTACACCGACAAAAATGAATACCGACAATGTTTCTACAGTAGTACCCGAGTAGAGCAGACAAACATTTTTTATTTTTCATTTCTAAAGGAATTTTTCACCAGACTTCTATTGCATTACACTTCAGGATTTTCGTACGTGAGGTTGAACTTGCTTTTGGTAAAGTAAATTGCCGTTAGTTAGCTTCGTATTATACGAATGAACATCTGTATTGAGTTTAAAATAATTGTTAACCGTAGCCGGTAGCGGTGATTCATTGCATTTATACATGGATTTGCTCATTTCAAAACTAGATATCTTTTAGTTAATATCTTTTAGTAGATATTTTTTAGTTGCAGAATCTTTTGCGTTTTATAAATGCTAGTAACTTCCCAATTTAAGATGTGTTCAAACATCTCACGGCGCGATTTAAAACAACCGATATTGCCTGCAGATGACATGAAGCTGCTCGTCCCCAGGCAATAATTCCGTATTGTACTCGTAAATTAATTAGGGTATGATACAACATACGAAGTGCTTTGTTACTAACATAATGTTTAACTTTATGCATTGCACCAACTTTATGCATTACACCAACATATTGACTGATGATGCGTTGCAAAACGCGAAACTAGTTTCCCCGTCAATAAACTGTGACTGATTTACTTGCCGCCATCTTTGTGGCCTTTAGCTATGATAAATAGATACGCTTGCAAGTTTTAATCGTCGCAGAAGAATGAAAGCAGAAAGCAGGCAGATTCCTCAGAAGCTTGCCGCAAGGCTAAAGTTTGTTTGTTGCATCAACATGTTTGGATATAGTACAACACATAGTGTATCATCTACAATTTAACCAAGGTACTTGTAACTAGAAGCTCTTTTAATACGATTACCTTTCATATTTATTCCAATGGAATCTGTGTTAACATGTGTATTTGTGGTTAACATATATTTTGTGTTTAGAAATTAAAAATTTGGAGTCGCAAGACATGACATGTTGTATATTTTCAGTTGATTCTTTGCTTTCGTTGAAGTTTCTCTCTTCTTGTGTGTTCAGCTCATTCAGATGAAATACCTTCGCAACTATCAGTCGACAACCAAGAAACTTCAGCCATAGCTGCGGTAAGCGCTACCGACAAGGAACTTTTTTGTTGTTTGTTATATGAAACTTGCGTTGTGCTGATTCGCTTCTCAAAGAAGTTTACAGCAACTTTATCGTTACTCTCGCAGTCACTACACCATGAGACAGGAAAGGCTGAAGATATCGGAGAGTCTGATTCAACATCAGACGAAGGTAGCGAGGAACTTTCAGCCGATCATATTTGGCCATCAATATTTTTGACCACCACCATCATTGCTCTTTTCATCCTAGCGATGGTTGCTTTGATATATGGTTTTAGCATAAGAGGTAAGTCTTGTATCAGTATGAAATAAGGAGTGCATGCAAGTTACACTTTATGCTTAAAATCCACAAGAATGAAACCACAAATCTTTGTGAAAGTATAGATCATTATTATAATGTATATAAAAATAGATAAATGGAGCGAGTTTAGTGGGGCAGCTGACTAGTTAATCAATGATTATATCATTCCAACGCTATCTTTGGAAAAAGTGCACTTTAAAAGTCCCGTAAAACCCACGATTGCGTCTTTTGAGGTTGTTATCGGCCATAACTCGCAAACGGATAGAGATAGAGAGTCAGTGAAGACATCCTCGGATTCGGAAGACAGCAACGCATTGTTTGAGGCATGTCAAGCAGATGTATGACGTCAATGTGACGTATTTTTATGGGAAAACCCACTTTTCACGTAGCCAAAAATTGTGGTTTTTATTCAAACGACTGTGGAGCGAAAACGAATGACGTTGGAAATATTTCTGTATAAAAAATGTCAGGTATGACCATAACTTTGAGAAAATAATTTGAAAAAATTTTTTCCTTTCTTTTTGGGAGGCAGTGAGGTGAAAAACCCTACATTTAGAGGTGTTTTCACCTTTATTTGTCTTTGAAAGGCTTACTGTACCAATTCGAAATACACAAAACATCTGAAAATTGCAGAACAGGTTACCCTTGGTGTCTTACAACATCCAATCGAATTTCAAGTGAAAATATTAAGAGGAAAAAGTTATGGAACTTTTTATTTAAACTTTTAAGGACCGCAAAACCATTATAGTGGCAAAAAATCGATAATTAATTAATCCTCTTTTGTTATTTTTAGGCTATAACTTGCCAACCACCACCGCTAGAAGGCCAACGAATGGCTGTAAAGACCCGGATTTTCGCCTAGTTTATTTCAAAAGAAGAAACAAAAAAATTACACCTTGTATTTTTTTCTCAGGCCACGATGACGTCATCCAAAAATCCTTTGATCCCCCCCACGTTTTTCACCCAAACGTTTTTTCCCCAAAACAGTGATGACTCATTTTGGTTGGATTTTTTTTTAGTTGGGGTCTTCAGACGTAGTCCAAGCCAAAAAAACATTTCGAAAAAGCTAATAGATGAGCGTAAAAGGAAATTTTTTGAATTTTCCGGAAATGACCCAAAAAATGGCTTACGCAAAATCAAAATTTGCATTTTTCTCAAAATTTTAAAATCTCACGTTTTTTAAACTCATCGGATCGATTGCTGTCTTCCGAATCCCAGGATATCTTCACTGACTTTCTTGCTCGATCCGTTCGCGAGTTATGGCCGGTAATAACTTCAAGAGCCACGATTGTGGCTTCTGTGGGACTTAAAGTGTGCATTTAGTTGCATCTTTCATCATTTTGCTCCGAGTTTTACATTGCATTCCAATCGCAAGAATGCTTTTGCCAAGATCAGGTTACACGTTATGCAGTGTATGTGATGCTTTCATTTCAAAAATCTTCTGCACTTTTGCTTGCATTTTTTCAGCAGTTGGCACTTTCTTCAAAATCTTGACCTGCTTGCTTTAAATGTCTGATGTTTTGCATTCCTTTATTATTCTCCATTTCGTAAAAATTTTATGACAACAATGGGACGAAAGATGACTGCGATTAATGTGACATTTTTCAAGTGTTTATTTATTTATTTCCCTTCCGTATAGTTTAGCTCTCGCTTACGCGCATTCCCTTGCGATATGAACTATGAATCATAATTGAATATGTAATTTTAATTTCTAGGTGTGAACAGTGGCGTAACTAACAGGGGCAGGGGGCGAACTGCCCCCTTTGGCAAGCTAAATGTAAAAATCGGGTCCCTACTTAGCTTATATTTGGGTATTGAAATATGTTTTTCGCGCTTTTCGTAGTATTTTCCGGTGAATTAGGGTTTTAGTATTGACATCCACATCAGGATTCACCATCATTTCGCAATGTTTTTCTGGTTGTTGGCTAGTGGGTCCCTCACGGTGGCCAGGGGCCCCTTTCAGCAAAGTTTTGCCCCTTGGATCAAACCTCTAGTTACGCCACCACGAGCTTTGAGTATTTCGTCATAACAATAAATTTTAGAAATATGCCATTTTCAAATGTTAAGATGCATAATAAAAAAAAACTCAGTTTCACCTCTAAGCACAGTTGCAATGCAAAAGCCTTTCGTCTGATCATAGAAAGTAGTCTGAAGACATTAGTTTGGGTTGTATACGAAACAATAATCCCAACAAAGACACCTGTATATATTTTGTACTTTTACGCGTAGCACATTATACAGAGCTGGTGGAGTTTTATGTGAAGTGAATTAAGCAATGTGTTCATAGCATGACTGGAGTTGACATGCATGGCTTTTGGAAGCTTTCCAACTGTGATATGACTTCATCGGTAATATGACTACAAACTGTCGGACACATTCAAATTTAACAAACGTGATTTTAAGCAACACTGTAAGGTAATTTTTCTGATGTTTTAAAGGATTGTTTGAGAACCGCAAACAAAAACTTGCCAACATGATGGAAGGAGTAAAATTTTTGTGCAAGGCGTTCGAAATTCCCCAACATGTGACCACAGTCTGTGAACCAACCCAGCAGCGTAAGCAAGCTATTTTCTAACGGTAATTCAATATATCTTGGTTTGAAGCTTACAACAAGCAATGAAGCGTTCTTGGACTTCTTTCAACAGCGCTTATTTTCAGTTTTTATATGAACGGTACGTCGTTCTTGTGATTGACAAAAGAAGCGTGGCGATTCGTGTTAATGATTCAAGTCATGTCTTATTCGTTTTGCTCTTTCCATTGACTTAAAACAAGACTCTTCTTTGCCGTTGAACAGCTTAACTGGATTGGAGTTACTTGTTTTTTGATCACTTGAATAGAATCGAATCCAATATAATCATAAATTTTGGATCGGAGCATCGATGCACAAAACATGAATTGTTTCAGTTGGAAAAATACACGGGAAGCACCTTTGAAGGGTCGGGGTGTGTAACTCACGATGGTTTGCTGCAGATGAATGACTCGTCTGTGACTCAAACTGCTGTGACCAACACTTACCTTGCGCTGAGGTTGACGCGAAGTTCGAAGCAGGGGCGTGGAATCGGAGCCGGAACAAAAATTATTTTAATGGCGGAGTCGAAGCCTGACATTTGAGCTCGCGTTCAACAGAAATGCTCGTATTTTGTGGAGCAGGTCAATTGTACACATAAAACAATAGCTTTTAGTTTTCAATGGAAAAAATCGCTCTGGAGCCGGAGCCAAAAACTGTCAGAGGTTGGAGCCGGAGCCAACATTTTTATATGCCTGGAACCGGAGCCCGAAACTGGGGTCGGACCTCGAAATCTGAGTTCCAGCCCCACAGCCCTGGTTTGAATCATGTCTCGGATCGTGCTCAGTGTTTTCATGACTCAGAATCGACATCCCACGGAGATTCTGTGCATGATTCGCAGGTGCCAGGTTTACTTGCTGTGGTTGGTGCCAGGTTTACTTGCTGCTGTGGTTTGGCCAGAAACGGTCTTTGTTGTCTGCAAGAATGTTTGCTTGCAATGAAGATGGCCCTTACTATAAGCCACAGGGTCTCAACCGTTCAAAAGTTTTTGAGAGCACAATGATATTAAGTATGTTTTATAGAATGCCATCTGGCACAGAGTTACGGGCAAAGTGTCTTTGCACACATATTTTGACCTGCTGTGGTGACCCACCTCACTTGGTCAGTTTCACTATAGTCAGGTGTTTTTTGAGCTGAAAGGTGGATGTTTGATTTAAACAGTTCTGGCAGGAAAATTTTCTAAGACTTAGAATTGTTTTTATGTTCACTGCAAAAAACATAGGTATAAATGTTGTGATGATAAAAACACGGAAAATGTTTTGGAAGTGTTAATTATAATTATTTGTATTAACAATCTAGGTTAGTTGACTGGTTAGCAATAATGATGTAAATACTGGATTTGGTATAAATTGTAACATAAATATGATTAAAATAATGCCTGTGCAAGAGGTAGAATTATTTAAAGCTATGTACGAAATATGTTTTGTTTGCTGTAAAATTTTAAAGTAGCTAATACAACTTTCACTTAGTATTCACAAGTAGATCTTGTTCAGCGGTGAGTGGACGGCAACAATGAGGTCTGCAAATTTGGCGGATGCACTGGGCGAGCTTCTTTGGCAATTTCTTTATAATGTACAATGAAATTCAGTTTCTTCGAAGGCTCAAGAAGCTAAGGGGGCCCGGTATCAGTCTTCGTAGCCCCGGGTAAAATTTTCTCCGAGGCCCCGATGCAAGGCAATCAGTATAGGCTTTGGGAATCGGTAGGTAGATGGGAAATATTTTTCTCACTCTGACAGCAACTGCAGCTGAACCTAGACTCAAAAGTGAAATTAAAATAAATTTATCTGAGAACGACGTATTCCATTGTGTTAGTCACGGCAGCTTGTGCTGGGATTTATTTAGTTCATATTTTGAAAAGTTTTGAAACTTCAGTGAATGCATTTAGTTGAGTAAGACGTAATTTCAAGTTTTGTTTGTTACAGTTGGTGTCGTGTGATTTTTCACTACAGCCTGAGATTGTTTGCTTTTTCTGACCTTGCTTTAGCCTTTCAACGTTTCACACCTGTTAGCATTGCTTGCAGATGTAAGGACTGACGATGCGTAGTGTTACGTGAAATCAGTGGTGAAAGTAGAATAATTTTCTTACCGGAACGATCCAGTATTTGTCAATACCGGCCCGAAATTTCAGCCATAATTGTAAAAACGCAGTCAAGAGCACGTCTAGTTTTGGCCTACCCTGTATTGTACATTGTAAAAACGCAAAAAATGTACTGTACAAACATTTTGAAAACAACCATTTCAAAATCAACCAAAAAGCGTTATAGTCTACGTTCGGCAACTTGGACAATCCCCGAAAGTGTTTCAGGCAATGCAACTTGAGTTAACACCTCCACAGTTTTCCGCACGCCAAGAGGTTAAATACCACAACACATCACCACAAATATAGAAAATTATTTAAAAGCTTTGCACAAAGAAAGGCTAATAATTCAAAACATGGCCATAGTCAAAGTCAAATTTTTACCGAGGCGAATATGTTAATCACGTCACTGGCTTGGTATGTTGTTAAATTTAGTTTATGGAGACCTAACATCCTGCCCTTGTTTAATCTAGGCTGGTAGTATCTTTGGTGGTTGCAACATAGTGTAGCTGGAGTGCTGCTCTTTTGAAAACAGCCACACAATATAATATGATTTGATTTAGCGTTGCAAAAATGTTTTGTGTCAGCATTACATAAAGTTTATCGAGGCAAGTGCCTCATTTTGCCTCAGTGTAGCTATAGCCGAGCAAAAAGTGTGTAATCCACAGTGATGCAGTCGAGACCGTAACCGTGGAGACCGAGACCTGGTTAAAACTTCGAGACCGGGACTTCATCAAAATTTCCGAGACTCGAGACTTCAAAATTTGTGGATTTTGCCGAATTTTTTTATAATATATTGTCATGACTTCTAAGCTAAATTTTTTTCAAATTTATGGCATTTTTCTGCCTTTTTTAGTTGTTTTTTACCTGCAAATGCAACAAATAAAAATTGTTGAATTAAAGAAATTTTACTCAACCATTTCTTTGCAATATTCAAATTCTCGAGACCCGTAGCCATCGAGACAAAGACCAAGTCTCAAGACTTCATCAATGGTAATCCATTTAAAAAATCTGCTAACTCAGCCTTAAAATATTCGTGCTGTATAATCTCTAGACCCTTATAGGCACACTAATGACTGGATTAGTGGTTTCGTCTTTACAATAACAGCTCGTAGTGCATCTGCTTTGGCAGTGGCTTTCTTTCGCTGACTGGATCTACACTCACATGCACATTTCGGCATTCTCAAATAAATACAGCCTAACCTAGATGAGATCCCCCTATTCTGATTACTTTGAAAAACAGAAAGCAACTTACACCTTACAGTACACGCAGGTTTTTTTTTTAAGGAAAATGTTAGGTACCCAGTATGGATCTGTAGGGACACGATTTATCTGATTCTAGAGACCCGATGATAATTTTCCGTGATTTTAGGGACCCGATTTTCAATTCTAGGGACCCAAATCGGGTCCCTAAAACGCCTTAAAAAAAGTGGTACACGTGAAGCTCACACTGCTAATTACACCAATAGGCTCAAGCTATAAATTTGCGTTACCCATACATCAAGATACATGTCTATTTCTGGTTAACGGTAGTTGAAATATTTGCTATGCATTGAGCTGCAAATCAGAATGACTCAAGATTACGGTACTACAAAACAATTGAAGTCAAAGAACATACCCAGCTTGAACGCGCGCGATATTACAAACTGTTAATATTTTGCTCCACTAAATATATGTAGCCTTGGCTACAGTGCAGCCATAGCTAAATCTTGCCTTTACCCGTATTTCACCCATAAAAAGCAAGGACACCCAGTCTGAACGAAAGTATATAACTGTCCTCATGCAATTTGAAAACGGCTTCAGACGTCCTGTGCGACAAACTATACGCAGCAATAATTCATTCGCAACGCCACAAAAAGAGATTCCTCATCGTGATTCACCTCAACCTTTTGCGTTGCACCGTATTTCACTCATTTTCTGAGGTCGTACACTCGTTCTTCTGCAGAATGTTTTGTTGACAGCATAGTAAAAAAACATGAGTTGAACAACAACAACAACACATGTATTAGCGTACTTGAAACTCTAAGCGGAACGCCGTACCGGCAATAATTATTTTACCGGAACGGCGTTCCGGTAAAAACGCCGTTCCGTATTTTATAACGCCGTTCCGTATTTTACCGGAACGGCGTTAGTGTTAATGAAACAGATATATACAAGTTTGAATCATTGCAAAAGTAAATCAGAGCGCGGTCGGCTGATTCCTCGAAAGCTTACAGAATACCTCGAGCTTTTGTTTGTAACCTCAACGTATTAGTCATGCCTTTCCGTGGGACAATCTAGGCCACGGCTGGGAAGTGTGGTCTACTATTATAACGTTATGATGTGATGACTGGGAAACGCAGTGGCCCTAACTCTTGCCCGGACTCGTTTTAGAAATGATACCGGTAATGTTTTATTCATGCATTTTTTGACTCAAATCACGAAACACAAGTGCAACAAGAGGAAGAATAACATTAAATTGCAAACATTAAATGCATATTGATAAGATTTTAAAACATCAAAGACTTCAGATTTAGCAAATTATGTGTTCTAACATATTTAAATCACAAAAGGTTGGCGAAAGACCATATGGGCAGGGGCGTAACGAGGGGCCAAGGGGGCACAATTACCCGGGCGCCGAATCATTATGGGGGCGCAGAATAACTGCGAGGGGCGCTGAAAAGTCCCAACAATGTCAAAAGCACTTTCTTCAATACAGTGAATTTGCTTCCGAAAGACCTCAGGTTCGAACATGGGGGCGCCAAACTTGTTTCTTGCCCAGGGTGCCATCTGACCTCGTTACGCCCCTGCAAACCGGGCTTCCTCTTATGCAAAAAAAATATCATTTACCCAGAATGAAAATATTTCTGGCTCAGCTCTCTTTAAAAATTTTGGTCCCAAAATTTGGCCTGATATTCATGAAAATTTAAAATCTCTCTCGCCTTATTCATTTGGAAATCAATACAAAAACACCTCCTTTTATCTTGCCAATATTGCTGTTGATTTTTGTTTCATATGCTTGTCACTTTTATGTAATATTGTTTTCAGTGCCCCACTTTTCCCTTATATCTTTTACCTCTTCACTTGCTCACCCCACCCCCGGCACATAGGCATGCTTACCCCCCTCTGATTGTTGTTGTTGCTGTTTTGTTTACTTATTTTATCTGACGTTGATTCGATGCATTTTGTTACTTTTCTTTTACTATTTGGTGAAACGTCTTCAAAATAAGAATGATCTGTGCTACCAACAGGGCTGGCAGAGCAGTTGACCCATATGCAGGGCGTAACGAGGTCAAATGACGCCCGGGGTAAGAAACAAGTTTGGCGCCCCATGTTCGAACCTGAGGTCTTTCGAAAGCAAATGTGCTGTATTAAAGCAAGTTGGGGCTTTTCGGCGATCCCCGCAGCCATTCGGCGCCCGGGGAATCGTGCCCCCTTGACCCCCCTCGTTACGCCCCTGCTTGTTTGATTCTATAGACCGACGCAATATCAGAAAAGAAGTTATCAAAGTATTTAGGTAGTTCACCATTATAAAAAGAGTACATTAATTTGGCAACTGACAATTTAAACAAATCTGCAATATTTCAAACACTGTTTAGAATAAAGTATAGTTGTTTTAGTTTTGTCATGTTTATGGGTTCTTACAGCTTTATTCTGCAATCTAATTTAGAGGCAGTAGCCTCTCAAGGTGATCAGCCTCTCTCGTATAGGCACTGCCACGCTACATATGGTGGT
>Ga0210059_1014815_pt1 | contig 11467 bp, 6 predicted proteins | sample Ectturendosymbi2_FD_188042 | JGI IMG/M metagenome (GOLD analysis project Ga0210059, IMG submission 188042) | Ecteinascidia turbinata endosymbiont from Florida, USA - Sample 2 (SPAdes) (version 2) | ecosystem: Host-associated > Tunicates > Ascidians > Unclassified | place: Key West, Florida... | reverse complement strand
GATATTACCGTTGATTTAATGGTTAAAGCATCGATAAAAGAAAACGATTACAAATACGAGCAGTGTATCATTTCAGAGCCCTTTGTTCTTCTTCTGGAAGTTTTATACTAGAATAACCTTTTTTGTACTAATCTTAACGAAAATTAGAAGGAAGAAGTTACAACTTGCTGTTAGGACGCATCCAGAATCAAGTAAAAATATTTGAGGAAATAATTTTCACGTTTGAAATTACCTCAACTTTGAAATAAAATCTGCAGAGACAAATAGTTTCGAAACAGGTTGCAGTAGGCTATCCAAACAAAATCGAATCAAACTCTACAAAACTTCCAAATTGTTTCGTGCATAGAAAATGAAATAATAATTAGCTTTTACCAAGCTTACCCTCAGTTCTCATTTCTCTGAGCATTCTAAAAGGATGTTCTCAAAAAACTTAAGGTAATGCAGCCCGGTAAAGGAACGTAAACTCGATTCCCGGTTAAAATTGTGAAGTGCATATTACTAACAGTTTTCTCCGCAATGAAAATTGCGTTGTTTGTAATGTACACCTACTACATTCGTGTATAATGTGAAAGTGCGTTTTAAGATAATGTTGCGGTGATTTTCACTGTTATTCCAACCAAACAAACGTTATAAAGCTTAGTGTTGATTTTGTTACATTTAGTGCAACTATGATTATTGAAAAATTTCTAATAGAATACGGTTCTGTAGACACGTTAACAAGTGGTAGTCCGGCTCATAGATGTTCCTCTGTTAATAAGCTGCTGCCGACCGTTCAAAGAGTCCATATAATATGTATGGAGAGTAGTAACCTGCTGGCAGTAGGCACATGGTGGTATATGCAGGAGTTCTTAACTACAAAAGGTTGCAAAGTGCAGTGGTAATAGCTAAGGCTAAACTTTGCGTATCGAAGTTATTTATTCCGAGAAGATCTAAGGCAATAGTGGCCACACAACAACGTTTACTGTGAGGCTTTCTCTTTATGGTCGGTTTTCAACAAAAAGTTCATAAACTTGAGCAGTATTGTGATTCAAAACAACAAACCAAAAAAGTAACTAAGTTAATCCCAGGCCACGTGTTGTAAGCCGTTTGGCCTGTTTTTCTCACCTGCGCATAATTCCCGTGCTTGACTAAATCAGGATTTCGTTTAGAGCCATTCTCCCGCAACATTATAGCAAGCGCTTGCGACAAGACATCGATGCACGAAAAAATGTGTGCGAGTACTGAGGAAAACTCTGATGACCTGTTCAGCGGTTTATTCGCAGATCCAACGAAAACAACTCCTTCTGACTAGATCAATTGACAGAAGCAACATGTTTTAAACTGGCACTTAACTGAGGTTTGGAAATGTTTCGCGATATTGCGCGACAAACCATGTGGTAGGCATTGGTTTGTGAGGTGAGAGCACGAGTAGTTTGTAAAAACTTGTGTAAAACGTAATTCGCGTGCTACACATGCTATCCTGCAGATTAATCCAACCACAAGCAGATCCTTTGAAAAGAGCCGCCTGCAGGTGGGTTCTTTCTGCGCCCGGAGCTTGGAAATGCTGAAGATAGAGATTAAGCTGCATGAGCAGGATGCTTGCCGTCGGGAGAAAGAAAAGGATAGGTTGGTGGAAACGCGTGTCACACTCACGTGTCCAAGTCGTTTGTTGCTTTTTTTTCTGCGAAAAACACGTATGTGTCGACAGTCAGGAGGACTTTTCCATTTTCGCCAACATCGACAGGTTCACGTTAACGCTAATTTCACAAGTCGGATGAACCATTCGTGCAACGTACAGTATTAGAAAACCATGACTAGGTGTATGACTTTTTCTGCATTTGATCACTACTTAATAACAACCACACGGCTTTATCCTACAGTCACAAGCAGGAAATGCTTTACTTTCCGATCAGCGAAAAACTGGTCTCATCAACCTTGATATGATTTATTTGCAAAAAATAGATATAGGTATTTGGTTCACACTAACGTGTTGGCCCTCAGTGTGGTTCCTCATCTATCACATTTATCCGTTCACTCCAGATATCTGAACCATTTACAATTCTTCACTTTTCCCCAAGATGTACCACTTTTGCATCATAATGAAAGATTAGCCTACTACAGTCGCCGGCAAAGTCCTACAGTGCGCAACTTCGGAAAAACGCACTATACCACCAGACCACTTGCGCAGTGAAATCTCAGTCTCGCGCACTTGCAATCTTACAAAACATTGGAAAAGTGTGAAAACAAGTAGCGGCTATTGAATCGCATTTGTACTTTCTTCGTATTTTGACAAGACTTTATACTTATTCTAATAATTCACAAAGTTTGCAACTCATTTAGAACTCTGCTAACTCACCCTTAATATATTCATGCTCACTGAAACAAATTTATGCTCAGTGTACGATTTTCGTAGAGGGAACATGGTCGTTGGGGAGCTTTTAGTTAGGTTGTCTAATCACACTCAGTACTGCGTGGGTGCACACGCTCGCGCCCACAGTTGCTTTGTGCTGTTTAGTGCTTATTGTGCAGATGTTTTTCAGATTTCTTGTGTAACATTTTTAACTCCTGCAAACTGGACTTTGATATAAATAGTTAAATCAGTGGTTCCCAAAGTGGGCGGTGAAGCAGAAATGGGCGGTGATAGGCGACCAGGTTAATAACTACATTTCTGTTGTCTTACTAATTTTGAGTGACCAAATGTCATAAAAAACAGTATAATCAACAAACATGTATGCATGTAATTTGTAAACAAAAACTTAGCGTATTGGAAACAAAACAGAGGTGAAATACCAGGAGATAAATTGATGAACTGCAGTTTCCATCACTAAAGGTAAGCTGCACAGTAAAACTATCCTCCTTTATAATGAGTGCGTTTTATATAAACAGCTTCATTTTGCAAGGGTAAAGCTTATCCTACTCTATAATAAAATGATTATGATTGGAATTTTCATCAGCTGTACTTCTTGGCACGGGTAAACTGCTACTTAATAATGCTGGTTTCGTTACAGCGACTATCACCGGCCAGGTACGAGAATGCACGTTTGCACTTAGAATCAGCCCGTAACCAAAAGCGTGAGCTAATTTGGGATGGAGTAGTATGAGTTCAATCCGAAAGTAGAAAGGCAATTTATATTTTTTTACAGATAGTGTTAGGTGCCAACAAGAATAAACTACCTAAAGGGAATCGAAAAGATTCCGGAAAACAGAAGTGTATTTCAGAACGCACTTTAGCTTGAGCAGCGTCAAGGAAATCCAGCGAGAGAGATATGGTAGAGCCAGCGCACGACTGCAAGTGTCAAGGTTTTGTTCAAATACTTTTAAAATCTCCTGACAATTCAATCCTGCACTGCTCCGAATTCAAAATTTACTAAAAATGTGGCAGATTATTAATGGATTGATTGATCAAAGGACACCAAAGGGTTTAGAAGTGTTCTGCTAAGTTGAGGCAATATGGTGCACTCGGATAATGATGAAAAGAGTTTGTATATGCCTGTTGCTGCACACAGAAGGTGGCTGTCAAAGGGTGTCACAGATACAGTATCTTGGCTGTCACAGATATCTTCATAAAATTCAATGAAGTTAATTTCCAATTGCAGGGGAACGATGTTAACCTCATTAAAGCCAAATCAGCAATCTCCTTCTTGTCCAAGTTTAATGCTGTTCAAACGAAATCTAGCCCGTCATGAAGTCTAACAGGTTCCAAATCATTAGCCCTGACAGTTTTCAACTGCTAAAAGCTAAGTGAAATGCATCTTTGCGCTCATTCTTGTTTTAATCATTTTCAAACATATCAAAAATACAATACGAAAAAATTGTGTTGATATGTGTGCTAGGCATGGTAGAGGGGCGATAGAAATTTGTTTGTCAGGAGAAGGGGCGCTAGCCAAAGAAAGGTTGGGAACACTGAGTTAAATCAATAAAGAACAATTCATTCCAGACGCATTTACTCTGGCGATGATGCACCTTCCGATGCTGGTGTGTGGTGAGTAGAGCAGGAGTCAGTCGCGTAACTCAAACAAGGTCTTGATCTCTCCACTTTCCTAAACGTGCAGATGTGCCGTAAATTCACATTTTTACACTCATGCCAGAGGACCATTCCAGTGTGAATAAAATTTCAATATTTCTGAAATTGTTGTCTAAAGAGGTTGTGCCGACGGGGTCAGAAGGAGATAGAGTCGCATACGACTGTGGAATCTAATATAAGGCAATGTGAAAAAAGCCTCTTTTCTTCTGGACCGAAAGTGTCGGGTGCAAAAATGCAGGCACTCACTTTTACTATTTGTTTAGTAAACATCGATGAAACTGTAAATCGAACAACACTAGCAAAATTTGATAATAATCAAATGTTAGTTTTCTATAGAAAGCTTCTATTCCTGGTGAGCAACTACGGCCATTTGTCTTTTTAAACCAAGAATGCGAACTGTCTCACAGTTGATGCATGGTAGCTCAGGCTACACAAAATCTTTGTTACGCAGGATGCTTTCTAGACATCTGGATTCTAGTGATTATCTCACCAGTGCTAGCTAAGCTTGGGTAACGGAAAATCGGCAGTGTCTTGGGCAAAATATAAAGCAATCTCGAACCACTCCAAAAGAACATGCAATTCTCCAGTGGCTGGGACAATTATCTTGGTGCCATTATATCCTGGCAGAGACCTCACGTGTTGAAAATAATTTTGCTTCGTTCCTTTCTGAGTTAAGTTGTCATCAATTACAAGACTCGTTCTGACGCAGTAATTACGCGTGATAACAACCAGTGATCAGCGAACTTCAAGGGCTTGGCTGGAACAAACGTTTGCAGGTGTTGGTCTGTCTGAAACCGCACGGCTTGTATTCAGCATACTATCAACGCAAAGATTTTTAAAGATATTTTTCCGGTACTCACGCCCACTAGTTGCTTTAGAAATCGGTGATGATCATTCTAACACTTGATGTAGCCACGATTTTTGACTCGAAAAATGAGTTAAGTTATAAATTAAAACTTATAAGAAACAAGCAACACATTAGATGCAGCCCGGTATGAGTAGAAACAACAGTTAAGTGATAAAGTTAAAGCGTGACCGATCCTCAGTCTTCTGTAAATTCGCTCACATGTTTTGCAGAAAAGGTTTGCGCAAAGAAAAAGTACAAGTACTACATTAGCCATGACAAGTTAAGCTTACGTGCAGGACCAGTTCACATTTCTTCTTCATCATCGGTTAGCTTGACATTGGCATACTTATACTTTATTTTCCAACTGCTGGTTTGCCTTCTCATACATAAATCGAATCTAACAAACTACTGCGCGAAATTGTGCACATTTTAAATATTAACTTCATTCTGCAAGTAGCAACCTTATTCAGCCTAAAATTTCACTAGAATAGATGTACTTTACGAGGTATTTTTGGGTTACACAAAAAAGCTCGAATAACCACAGCGTTGTTCCTAATTTAATTAATTTGCCAAATATCAAACTGTTCGATTAAATTGGCTAGTCATAACGCACTGAAATGAAATATCGAATAGGGTGGAAACATAGGTGTAGGAGCAGGTAATTTGTTTGGGATGCAAAGGATGTTTTGCCGATATTTCCCCGAATTTGACCGAAAAACTTCCTCCCCATACATTTTCTGGAGCTGTTGGTGCATAATATTTTCCTCTACCGTGTTGTCATGTAGACTAGAAAATATAAAATTTCGTGCTTGAAATTTGGTTATTGAAAAGAACAAAGAGAAAGGCAATCAAATATTGTGATTATCGTAAAGAAAAGCAAAAACAAACAAAAACACAAGACGTGCAACAGACCAAGTGCAAAAGTGGCACAAACATCAGAACTGCAATGAAAAGAGTCACAAACATCAAACCAATCACAGACAAAAACCGGCAATTGCATAGTTCAAACGAAGCAAATTTGCATATGCGGTAATACCAGGAAGCACTAGCCTACGGAAGGGAGGTGCACTGTGCCATGGCGCCCCGTCAGACCCTAAAAGCAAAAAAAATGTATAAATAGTATGCGTACTTTTAGGTGTAAATGCGTATTTTAGGTGTAATTTGCGTATTTTTAGGTGTAATTTTGCAAAATTTTTCCGGGGTCGTGCCCCCGGACCCCCTAGAATTGTCGTCCTTAAGTTGATTTGTGACGTCACACGATTGTGACGAAACTTGTCCTCCCCTCGGAAATTTTCTGCATACGCCACTGCCAGGAAGCAATGACATTATAGTTGAAAGAGGAGCTGTTTATATAATTTTGTAAATGTGTGGTATGGCCTATTTGGTAAGTCTTTTGGAATGGCATTCCGAAGCTTAGAGCCTCTGTAAACAGAATTGCGTTGTTGTCTGTAAACAGAAAGGATTTGTATAGAAGAATGGTAAGCAATATTGCTTTCATATAAATTCCGACCATTGGAACCTCGTTTAGAAACATAAGAACTACGTTCTGCGATTAGAATTTACTGTCACCATTGCCACGTGACATGTTTTTTCATAATTAGTTTTTACATTTCGTATTGCTTTTTACTTATTTTGGTAGGCGCATACTGTAGGTGAGGTATATGGTCGTGAATGAAACGACTCATGCTGTAATAAGCGCTTGCAAAATAGTATAATTGGTGTTTCCTCGAGATAGGTACTCCAGACAAATGGCGACAACCAAAAAGCACAAAGCATTTTTGAAACATCTGGCCCGAAAGTATGAAACAACATTGATCAACCTTTTTCAACTATCTCCCTTTGTTGTGTAAAACAGTACGGAAATGTTTCGCATATGCAGGGATTACCTCGTGCTGAAACAGGGTGTTGCTCTTTCATTTGCAGATAGTTCTCAATGTCAGCTTTCTCCTCATTTGTTGAATGTTTTAAGCTTTTTCTTTTTATTGTAGTTTTATATTTGGCTCTTTTCTCCATCGACTGCAGTCAGTGTACGCACTCATCGCGCTTCTGCCCTGGTCTGATTTGTGTTACAAGAGCATTGCGCCGATTGACCTATCATCCCCATTCTGGCGGATGTTGGCGTCAGGTTAAGTCGCCATTGCAGACTTTTCAATGCTTCTGAGACCAAAGTTTTGACTGGTTTGACGGGAAAATTTGAGAAAATAGTCAATCCTGACCATCTCAAGCCTGAGACGACAAAACAGCTGCAAACACACGTGCATTTGCGTTTCTCCCTGAAAGTGTGTAGGCTGTAAATGTGATGAATTATTATATCTACGACATTGTCACACCCTGTCATAAACAATGCTTTCTGTTAAATTTTCGCATCTGCAATTTTTTTCTACAGAGAAAAACGATAAATACAGACAATTGTAGTAATAAAACCCTGAGAACTTAACAGCACATGAGATGTGTTTCTGAAACACTGGAAAAACTTTTTTTGCCAATGTCAGTGCGATAGTTATTATCATGCATATTGGCAACTACCCACCCTGTGCCTGCTGATATGACGCACATGTTGCTAGAAACAAACATAGTCACTTCTTGTTTAGCTCAAATTTCATTCAGGTTTACCATAACTGAAAGGTGATGATATATGCCATGCCAGGGGTGGTGAGAGCTCAGTGGCCCGCCTGTCGATTGGAAGGTAGGGTGTTCGATACACGGCCTCTGAGTGAATCGCCGTAGCGCTCTTTCAGCAAGAGCGCTCGCCTCAAACGCCCCGGCAAAAGGCATCATCCAGGCTTTGACCTGCCGCCAATTGTCGATAAAAAATCTGTCAAATGGCATGCGATTCGGCAAAAAAGAAAGTTTCATTGTATCAAAAACATTTTGTTTGATTCTCTCCAGAACAAAAATCTTACTGAAGATTAGCGTGCTGTCTCATGCTTTTTTTGCTTTTAAAAATGATTTTTGTTGTGATAAACCAGCATCTGTTTTGATAGTTTTTTTCCACACAAAAAACAACAGGAAATGTTTGTTAAAAATGATCAGAAAAAATTTTCAAACTCCTTTTTTGAAAACCCTATTTTGGATTTGGGATCAATACTAGGTGCGAATTTACTCAATGGCGTATTTTTTCAATTGGTTTCTGCTTTTCTTCGCAAATATTTTGTTCTTTGCAATCCTCGCATTGACGTGTAGAAATAAGTTGATTTTCAGGTGGCTTATGTAATGACCTCTTCTAATTTCTGAGTTGCTACAGTTGGTTTGTGTTCCACATAAAAGCATCGCTGATCTTGACTGAATTGGTTTTTTGACATTTAAACGTGTAACTGAATCAAAGGTTGAAGAGTAAACTGTTTACAAATGAAGTTAATGCCAGCTGAGATCCCACACAGCTATAATTTTAACTCCCGGCACTTGTAGGAAGCAAAGTGGGCAATTAACGATTGTGAATAGGCGCAATGAAATTGAAGACAACATGAATGATAGTCTAGTTATTCTAGTGACATATGCTCAAATTACTGGCCTAATGCGTGCTTTCATTTTTCACAAAAATCATAGTATTGCTCTGAAGCTGAAGTGCTAATATGTTGACTCTGAAAAGAAACGTTTTTACCTGCAAACGTAATCGTGGCATTTCACAGAATGACATGGCTAAGTGGAATGACATCCGTTGCCCTCATCTTCATAGGTCTACTACAGGTTTTTGTCAAGGGCGAGGGAAACCAGTGGCCCTGAAAAATTCGTGTACCGCCTGTTTCGAAGTAATTTTCCTTAAAAGTAAAGAGAAAAAGAGTTAATTGGTGTGTTTGCAAAAATGTTCAATCGAAATCACCATAAACCCAGTGTCATAGCCAGCCCAAAAATTTGGAGGGCCAAAATGTTTGATTTTAAGCGAATAACACTATTTTGTTTGGAAAAACGCCTCTCAAAACACAAAATGACATTTTCTAAAAATTTTTGGGGGGCCATGGTCCCTTTGCCCCCCCCCCTGGTTACGCCTATGCATAAAGCTGTCAGCACCTCACATGGATGCTCGCAGGATTTTTTCCAGGAGAGGTTTAACTGAAGTTGTTCAAACCTGCGTGGAAATTTTGGGTACTTGTTCATGGTTTCAGCAATTAAACTTCTTTCATCCCAATATAGACAATGAATGTTGAAGTGAACCAAATCGTATCAACAAGACTGTCTGTACTCCTTGCATAAACCACACCTAATTTCCAGGGGTTGCCCGCGTCACGGACCTCAACACTTTTAAAGAAACCACAACAATTTTGGAATTGCAAATATTTTTGCGCGGCTTCTGTTCACCCATTTTTATTTTGCTCCTCACACACATTCCTTGCTTCGAAAATTGACAAATGCTGTCTTTATTGGTCTGAAAATAATAAATCTGGCGCTGCTTCGGAGCGCGCCTTCTGTGATCTTGTAGGTCTGTGCTCATCACTATAACCTAACCACGGCATTTCTTCATCAAGGGGATCTATATATGTTTGCTTGCTCCCGAGACCAATTTTTCTCCCAATGACAGCAATAAAAGATTCGCACGAGTGATGTTTGGGGTTTTATGTATTTTCGACAAAACTAGCCTTCCAGTGGATGCTACAATTTCGCTGCAATATTACAAGTTGAAGGTTTTTACTACAGTAACATCATAAAATTCCAAGTGTTAGTCGTTTTCCTCGACTATGTCACGTGGGTGTACGAGATTTAATCCCGAGTCTTCTCTTGACAAGTAAGTAGCAACAGGCCTGAAAATTTCTTCTTAACCGGCTAAGTGGTAGAGTTTGTTGAGCGCTCACCACCAGAGCTGGTAGACTGGTTTCTGGTATTCACGTTCGGGTCATACCTAAAACTTGAAAGACGGGAATTACGGCCTAACGAGACTCGGTGTTGATGGGTGGGTGCAAGGGTACAGCTCACGCGCTGTGCTGCAATTGACTCACCACCAGCGCAGCGTTCACTGCGAAAGTAGCCGCCTGGCCCACAACGCAAGCAGGCGGAGATGGGCGCCGCAGGCCACACTTGGCACTCCGGGAGTACAAAAGCGAGTGCAGATGAAACTGAAGTGAAATTTCTTCTCCACGGCGACAATGAGCTTTTCCTCTCTTATGAATACGCAGGACAGCTCTATCCCGCAAGAGCTTTTATTGCAAGAAAAGGTCTGGACATATCCTGAAAAAGTGGACCGATGACTGCAGGGCTGGCGGAATCCGGGGACTCACGAGCCTGGACCTCATTTTTTCTGGGGTGTTTGACCCCCACTTTTAAATTTCGAATTTTGCTTAAATAGGTTCAGGCAACACAATTAATGTTGGGTCTATTGTAAAAGCAAATCGTTTAATGAAAAAAAAATTTCCATGTATTTTTGATGTATGCTTGTGCCCCCCACTCTGAAAACGGTTCCTCCACGACTTCCGACAAGTAACAGCGACGGAGTGAAGTTAATAGCAGGGGATCACATCATCGTTGATTGATGAAAACTTTTGCAAAACTTCTAATAAGATCTAAACGTGAAAACGCACCAATCCTCGCTGTGATTTTACATCACTACAGTAGTTCCAAAAGGTACATGGTCCTCGATGAAGCAAACCTGCGGTAAAACGTCTCAATTTGTGTGAACAAGATTGGTATCCTGTCAATTTTCAAGAATTGCTGGTTTTAAAAACTAAATGTTTGCCAAAAATATTCTAGACTTTGTATCCCTGAACTCGGGCGCAAAACTCTGCGCGCAATAAGATTTTAAAGTTTTACCGCGTAAACGATCATCTCGAGCTTCCCTGCTGCGAAACAGGCCGTTCCCTAATTTATCACAAAATATGTTTATATCAGGATAAGCTTGCTTTACTTACAAGGCCAGGCACTCAGTAACATTTTTAAGATGGTGCACTTTACAACAAAAAACTGAAAATGCAGTAAAACAATGGGATATCCCTTGCATCTCGCACCCACCTTCAAATATCGCGGGGGCCGCTTGAGCCTTAAAGTGGCCAGCTTGACCTGCACGTTGATGCATGCTTCACGTTACCGGTAGTGAATAAAAGCTAATAATGGAGTATACAGCAAACCTGGGTTAACCCACATTCGATTTGAGGGGCGATTAAGTTTTACTGGAGACACAACTTTGTGATACGTGCTAATTGCCAGTGGGGTTCAATGAGACAGAATTCGGTTTCACGAGCAATGAGGTCATCACCCTTCACTGTTTGCTAACCCTGTCCTGATTAATTACACGTATTTGCATGTATCCTTTCTGCATTTGAACTTTGTTTACATTGCAGAAAATTGGTTTTATAGTTATACTTTAGATACTTTATTAATCTGTCTTATCGGCTCCAGAGGTTGCGGCCCAGTGAGACAAACTTCGCAAATTTTCGACCTGATGCTCAACGTTGCACATATTTAAGAACACATAATAATTGTTAAAAACAACATTACTCGGTGGGTTTGACGAACGGTTGTCAAGAAACAACTGCATAAAGTAAAAGTTGCGATAAAATGAATAAAAATAGAAGTTGCCATCAAATTCCTCACATAAATCACTTCGCTGGCACGCGGGTCGCGCTATGGACACGGCTGTCCAGATTATCTGAAAGCGGCCATCAGAAAGCTCATGCTGAATACTCGGCACA
>Ga0210059_1014813_pt1 | contig 11467 bp, 8 predicted proteins | sample Ectturendosymbi2_FD_188042 | JGI IMG/M metagenome (GOLD analysis project Ga0210059, IMG submission 188042) | Ecteinascidia turbinata endosymbiont from Florida, USA - Sample 2 (SPAdes) (version 2) | ecosystem: Host-associated > Tunicates > Ascidians > Unclassified | place: Key West, Florida... | reverse complement strand
TTGTAAAATGTGGGGGGACAGCTTGGTGTAAAACCAATATAGTCATCGGGTCGATGCAGAAGTGACGTTTTATATATACAGATTCCCAATCTTATTTCTGGAGGTGTTTTGAGAGCAACACTAATCACGCTTTGTCCTTGCAGATTATTTACATACTTTGTATTAATAAACTTAAATTTGTTGTTGGGCACGGTACTGTAGTTCAGCCTGCTTCCATTAATATCGTATTTGGATGCAAACAAGCACAACAATATAACAGAACACATCAATTGGGCTTTTATCAGAGCTGTCAGTTGGAGTGCACAAATTGCTAAATCGCGTCGGTCGCACGTGCATATCATTCTTACAGTAGAACATTTCAGTTTTCATGCATTTTATAAGAAGTGTGGGTTACAGCGCGATTTGATGTCTTGTTCAAGTCGCTTAACGTTAAAAAGACGATAAATATTTTTCTTGCACATTTCCATTTTTTAAAAAGCTACAAATCTTTTTAATGCTACTGGGCAAATGCTACTGGGAAGTTAAGATATGCGCAACTGCGGAGTAACAAAAAACGTGTAGTGCAGGTGTAGTTGCAGGTACACGGTTTATCACACCGAAAAAACAGCCACCTTGACCAAAGCATTCGCATAATCTGGCACAAAAGTAGCATGTTAGTCAACGATAACACTGCGGAATATAATGTTTCTCAAGAAAAAAAGAAGCTATCACGAAACTATCTACGATGGCCCTATAGGCATAAAAGAAACTTTCTAGGATATTGTTACAGACATGAAAAGCCGGCTTGTAGGCTTCTTAAAACAAGCCAAGAATCGCATGAGTGATTGATCTTTTCGACGCAACGCCATCTCGTGCTAATTTCCTCACCGCTGTCGCTTTCTCAAAGAGTGTGAGACAATTCCGAGCGGACAATCAAAGAACGCAGCTGTGTTTGCAAACAGAATTAGCTGAAAAAAATCACAAACACTTCACTCACAGAAGCGGTGAGCACAACAAATCTATGCCACGAAAGAAAAAAATCATTACTCTTAATGTTATAAAAAGTTTTGTATGCAGGCCCGAAATATTTTGACAAACTTAAGCCCGTGCCCGAGCCCGACCCGACCCGACCCGAAAAACCCGCCCAGCACCATGTCAAAAGTTTCATTCTAAGAGTTTTACTTGCATAACGACACAAATATATTTGAGATGAAATCAAAATGCACAACGGTGAATTGGCAAAAAAGTCCCGAATTTCACCTTTAACACGAAAAGAATGACCAACAAAAGTACCGTAGATGCAGTGGGGTACGAAAAAATTTTAATGGTGGGGTGTTTCTATCAGTGGCATATGGTGGTCATTTACATTTTGTGTTCTCTGTTTGTGACGTCACAATTTGACGTCATATTCATGTTTCCACACTAACGTTTTGGCGAAGTTTGTTGACATGATATGCCTTTTCTTCTACACCCACTCCTCATAATTTATGTGTCATGGCACTAAATATAAACTGTCAGCTCTCCAGGTTAGGATATCGGAGGAAACAAACTCAACCCTACTACACAGCAGTTCACAACTGCAAAAATATCAGGCATCGTGTCAAAACAGGGGAATAAAACACACTCATCACTGCGTCTGAGCAATTTACAACCGCAAAATGAGTCTCGCTAATGTCTCGTCGAATAAGAGCAGTGGAGCATAGAACGTGTACGACCGGGCTGTCTGACGCACACCACTGTTTGCAAGATCGAATCTTGCTAAACTACACAAGAATTGAGAATGCGCATAAAGTGCGCAAGAAAACTTTCGTTTTTTGTTATGTATAGAAATCCAGCAAATTTTTGGTTGTCGTTTTTCCCTGCTGAAACATTATCAAATGCCTGAATGCTTCTACAGTATGTTAACAAGTGCTGTTTTTGAGCTCGTGCAACAGTTTTATCATGCTACAGAAATTGGTAATGCAGCCAATGCGGTCAGCGCATGCGCTGATCAGACATAGCAGATAAAATAAACACAATTGTTTTGGATAAAGTGAACTATCGCGGAACACAATCTTAAAACATTCGTAGTGGACGAAAGGTTTGCAAAAAGTGGTGAGATGGTTTCTGGATGCAGACGATAGCCCCGATTCCCATCAAACCCTAATTATCACTTTTTGGCCCATTTACAATGTTCCTTGAAATTTGCACGCAAATTAATTCCGTGATATTTCAATAACTCGACAAATTAACAAGCAAAATGTATGCGAAAACAATTAATATCCTTTGCGCAGACAAAATTTTTGTAAAATATCAAGCTCAACGGGGGAGGGGGGATAACGGCAACCCCACTTGCGTACGCCCTTGCGTAGATATGATGTATCTGCAAAGCAAATATTTCGCATTTGGATGAAAACATTGCTGCATTGTGGGTTTGGTTAAACTCAAGTAAATCAGATGACTTACGAACCAATGCATTCAGCACAAGCATAAAGTGTAAGAGACGCGCGGAAAAAATATCGTTTGGATTTGTTGGTCACCATTGTCGCGACATTACAAGAAGTGAGGATAAATGTATATTTCATCCTTAATTCCGAGTCAAGTCCCTACGTTTAGAGCTATAGGTCAATATACACCTAGGTAAATACTGTAGGCTACTTCTACAACGTTTTGATTGGAATCCTGTTCATTCATGGTTGAAAACAGTCTTATGCGAAACTCCCCAGTCTTATGCGAAACTCCCCAACTTAGTCACCACAATAGTGCTGCTTTTTGTCTTCATCAAAAGCTTCGCAGGGATCTGTCTGAAAATCTACCTTTCTTACATTATATACACTAGCATCATTAAAGTACGCGCTGTCTGTTTCTGAATAAGTGACAACCAACGTTACAGAAAAGCCAGTTGCATTTCTGCACGGAACAAATAATGGCTGTACTGTGGTCTCTCACATATGAAGCTGCAACACTCTCACTGTTACAAGAAAATAACCTTTCTAACAGTATACCACAGGGTAGAATGTCGGACAAAAGCAGTTAAACATCTTTCACGTTCTCTAGAAACTTGAAAAATGCTAAAAATTATTTTATCGAAGCTAAAATTCATAAACCAACGGAATCAGTGATACCAAACTCTGTTCAGGATCAGCTTGGCTATGTGCGGCCTACCATCTAACATGAATAGCTCTTCACACAAAACATGATAAACATTTTTATTTTTGAATCTCCTCCAAATAAAAAACCTAAAGAGAAAAAAGTGGGGAGACATGGCATATTATGTCCCCCCCGCCTGAAAAAGTGGGGGGACACGTCTCCCGTGTCCCCCACCAAATTGTGCCCATGGTTTAGGGGAGCGATTACCCCAGTCGCCCCCGCCTTGGATCCGCTCTTGCTTTCCAGTGTTTTTTTGTGCTTTTTTGATCTGGTCCTCTTTAGGGATTCCATTGTTGTCCTTTTTTGTCTAATAGCTTAGCCATACGTCCATTGTTGAAACTTTTAGGCAGCTGCGTTTTCCTCATGTTATTTCAAAAGATTCAACAGTGAAGCGCGGTGCCGGCATACATTCCAATTGCTGTAGACAGATGTCTGAACAAATGTATTTTCTTTCAAGGTTAGCAATTCTCTTTAAATCAAATGTTTGAGCCTTAGTTCTCGAATGATCAAATGTTTCCGATCTAATATAACATTTATTAAAACAATATTCCAAACGTGTTGCCGAAAATACATTTTTTCAGAGTGGCCTTATTCTTCGTGAAAAGGCCGAACGAATTTTGTAAGGCCAGGCCAACCAATTTAAAATGAGGCCAGATTTCTGACATATGGCCTAAAAAAGTCCACCTGGCAACAGATCGTTTGTCAGAAAGAATATACGTCGTACATCTATTGTCAACCGTTTCACCGTGTTGCATGTTCACTCGTATACGCTACCTATTGTAGAAACAAGATAGCACAAGACAAATACTATTATTTTGGAAATCAAAAAAAACCAGACAAAATCTGGCTTTTCCTGGCTTTTTCACAGTCGGAAAGGCCTGGCTCTGGAAAAATTGTCTGAGCTGCATAATAATTACAAATCTCTTCTGAAAAGAGCCTATAACCACGCAGGATGCACAAAATATAGAAAAGATTTTACTGTTGCCATAAAAATGATCAATTTTTTTGATAAGAAACATATGTACGACAGTGTAATTACGGGGAAGGTAAATGCTTCTAAAGAGTAGAATTGTATTGTATCGATGTTTCTGGTAAGTTCTAACGTCTGTTTTGTGTTTGGTCAAGCATATTTTATGTGTGAATGCCTTAAAACTGCTACCTGGCTTTTTTTGGGCAGGGTCTGGCTTTTTTTGGTGAAGACAGGTTGGCAACCCAGGGCAGCGCAGCTACTAGCCGTAACTAGCCAACTAGCTGCGATGTTAAGATTCGTTGATCACGGAAATATTTTGGAGCTGATCAGTTCATTAAATAGTTCAGTGGAGCGTCAAGGTTGATAGTATGAAAGTTTAGCTATGTACGCTAGTAGTAGGTAGTTTGAAACATTTTCGCTTCCCAAGCACGTAAACTTCAAATTTATCAAGAACTGACTAAATTTACGGAAAAGTAGCACAATACATTGCAGGTATTATTGTTGAAAATTAGCATTTGAGGATGACTAAGTATTTCTACAATCACCAAAACAAGGTGGAGAAGGGTCAGAAAAGGACTAGCACAGAGGCGATCCAAACCGGGGTTGTGTAATTTCATCGTTACCAATGCTTGCCTGCGTGTAGCTTAGGTATTTTAGAAAAGAGTATTGCTGACATTAAAAACTAACTTATTGCCCAAAAATCTTCCAAACAATAATTATTTTTATGTATGTTGTTTGAGGCACGGGTTGCGAGGTGTCCACTAAACTCAGATTTGGGTCGCGCTCAAAAAAGTTTGGGAACCGCTTATTTAGGGCGTGAGGAATTATTGCGCTTAGTCACCAACGTCTTCCATCCGCCCGTGTTCAGTTGTGTTTTTCTTGCGCCGTTCTGGTTGCTTTGCTGTACGACATTCGATATATTTCCTTTCTGTTTCGAGTCTGTGGGATTTGCTCATGCTATTTGCATTAATCGGCCGTATCGTCACATCCTGAGAAAAAGTTGTTTGCCACAAACCAAAGCGATTATTTCAGGAGCACTTTTGTTATTTACAGCCCATCGCCAACATTTCGAGAAAGGAACAAGACCAGTGACGTCACACCATCGCGGTTGATGTTTTTGTAACAATCAGCTGATCGTTCATAGTACATGAGTATCTGCGTCAATTATTATGATGACCTTGGCTTGAACTATTATGGGCAATCTAACCTCTCTCACCCTGAAACAAACTCTGGCACTTTGTTTCCAATCAACTCTTTTCTCTCGTTCGCGGCGTAAACTCGTGTTCAATTATAAATTCGTCATACAGTAAAATTGTCGAATTTGACTCACGATAGAAAACCACCAACGTCGAATAAAGAGTTAAAGTTGGTCAGAACGGAAATTTTCAACCGTCAGTATCCACGAATGCGCCCCTTGTGGGAATATTACACGGGCAAAAAGCTCTTAAACCCTGTCACTCGCAAAACCTTAAATTCCCGCTTAAAACAGTTCGGCGCGTGTTGCTTTCAGAAAGTGACCGTAACACCGAGTACGTCGTAGACCGAGGCACGTCACAACTATACAGTAACCAAGACGGAGTAACGCATGGCTCGTTGACGCTGCGCATTCATGCGAAGCTGCACCAAAAATATCTATTGCTGCTAAGACAAAAATAATTACTGCGGCATTCCTTTAATCAAGGGTGGGGAACATGCAGCCCGCTCGTCCAGTGCGCCCCACGTGAACACTGGGTATGACACCCCTCAATTTTCGTTACTTCAGGCAGTAGAAATCGCATCAAAACAAAGTTCCGTGACAAGCAGGTAGTTATAAAGTCAAGAGAAATCACTCCTGGCCATTTTCAAACTTGGTTTCGCATGATGAAATGCTGTCTGGCATGGACGTGATAGACTGGTATGTTTTTGATCATTTCAATGGTCAAGATGTCCGGTATTGTTTTAAAATCTGGCTGCGTTGGCATTATTGCAACTTCTCCGGTGGCGTTGCGTTGAATGTGTGATTCACCACGAACGGGATGTGCGCGCGAAGAAAAACAATATATATACGTGGCTCAAACAAGCAATAACAGAGTGACCCCGATAGAGTGATCTTGGTAAGTGACCTCTAGCAATGCTTGCGAACCTGGTGAACAGTTGACTACACGTGCTAACGATGACGACGAGAGTGGCATCGTCGGGCTATCTCTATTGTTGCTTGCTGCCACAGTGTGAACCTTTGCGCACATGCGGCTCGGGCTTTTCCGATCGCAACAGCCTTTAAACGTTCAGACTGAACAATGGTGGGCAAACTGTGCCTCACCGACATGATTTGTGTGGCTATTCTATCTGACTAGCAATATCTCAAATTGATAGCGATTTGTCGCCTTATGTGTGATGTTTATTTCATTTATCAACGTATTTCCACGAATTTGTGAGGTTTGTTACGAACTTGCGCGCGGCTTCAGTTCGCTTTACCTCGTAGGCCCACTTGTGGCCGTTTTGTCCTTCCTGGTTGGGAGTACTGGGTGAGGCTGAAACACACTAGGTTTGGAGGCGGGTTTTTCAAAGTTAGTGCATAGGGCTGGATAAGGCATATATTTGGTAACGGTTTCCACTGTGTTGGTCTGATTTTATCGGTTCCACCGTGTCAGTCCGTTTCCAGGCGGTTCCACCGTGTTTATCTGATTTTATCGGTTTTCCCTGTTTCTTGGGGTTTCCGCCTGCTTCGGGCGATTCCCCCGGTGCTATGTCCGTTTACGACGTCTGTTCTTTAGTCTGTGTGCTCTTTTGAGACAGTGTCGTGTTGTACAGTTTCTCTGCCGTTTTTATGTTATTTCTGATTAAAGAGGATTTGCCTCACTGCGTGCTGGCAGCTCAGAGTAAGTCAGACAGGTCTGTTCGTTGCACTGCTTTCTCAAGATAGTTACGGGACTGCAGATTAGCAGGGGTGCGTTCGAAGTGTGAACACCATTGACCAAATCTTCCCAAACCCCAGCCCTCAAGTCAAGGCCTTTGGCACCGTAGTTTTTTCCTACAAGGTTAGTTGCCAAGGTGTCCCCGCGATTTGATGGAGGTTATTTTATGTAAAACTTGCATTCTTTATCGAAATGCATTTAACATTACAAAATGATTTTGCGGCTCGCTGTTGTTTTTGGTTTTCTTACAATGACTCTTCCGTTGAATAAGTTTGTCCACCCTGGCCTAAGCTAAGAAACAGAAACAACACAAAATAATTTCGTGTTGAGCTGCAAAATTAACTGAACAGGTTTGGAAAAATAACGTATGTGAATATTTTTATTCGAATGAGAGCCTTCGAGAATTTTAGGAATTCGACGACTTTTTAGCAGCGCTACGCAAAAGGTGCTTTTCAGCAAAATCGTTTATGAAATTTATTGTCAGTCTTCGCTATTTGTGATATTTCAATAATGCTACTGCGTTGCTCCTGCGACCGCACATAGAGCTTAGCGCCTAAAATAAGCCATTCGAGCGTTGGTAAGTTGCATACAGCAGCGTGGCGCACGGTCGGGTGTCTTGTCACCGTTGAATTTGCCAGTGTTTGTACTTTCATTGAATGCTGTGTGATCGTCTCGTTGAGCAATATTAAGACTGTTCTACACCGAAGAGCATTTTCCGTTGCAATCAGTTCCCTTGCTGATCGCCAACAGAAGAAACTGGCGCAACAGGCCGCAAAAACTTTTTCAAGTTAATTTCAAATTTTCACTAATCGATCAAGGATGACCACGAAGACACATTGAGATCCTGACACTGTTTGTCGTTTCTGTGACAAGTTAAAAACGCCGCTAAATGGCGTCACAGGCTCGATTTGCGTCACAAACGAACGCGCGGAAATACAGCAGCAGACTTGCACCACTGCGTAGAATATAGTCATTCGATCATTTAACAAAAATAACATTTGTTACAAGGAAACAGATGTGGTAACTACCAATCAGCCTTGCAGTACATTATTCCCTGTGACTCACTGTAACAGATTTTGCTGCGTGCAACATCATAAAGCAAACAGCATCTGCTGATGCTTGGCATGTAATGGTGCCTTGAGCCTGTTCCGATGGTGCTGCATCTTTAATTTTGCTCAAATCTGCTTGTTTTGCTGAGACACTTCGGTGATTTGTCCGAAAAAGCTTGAAAACGACTTTAACAATTACTGACAAACAAAAATTAGGCGGAAATATTCGATTTGACCGGATGCTGACCTATCACTGGTCAGCCCAACAAACCACTGCGATGCGCAAGGCCTGTGCAGGTTTTGCTGAGGAAGTTTTGGTCAGGATGCGCGGTCAGCAGAACGTTGCTTCATTTCATGAATCGTTGATTCTGAAATTTGCAGCAGACAGAAACATTCTCGGGTTTTCGCCGAAACAGCGACGTCACATTCTGCGTCATCGACGTTTGGCAGAACTTTTTCAAACTGAAGACTGACCTGGATAACGACAGAATTTCAACTGTCAAACTGCATTTAATCGCTGTTTTGCGAACCTACTGGCAAAGTTCTATTCGTGAACACAAGTTTGATATGCAGTGAAAACTAAGTTTATTACCGGACCGAAGCCGCAAATTAATAGCATTCGAGCAACTACACAAGAAAAACAAGTAGCTTGCAATAATAATGTACAACAGCATCGACAAAATATGGGCCGGGAAAGGAATGAATTCGGTTCTAAGCGAATACTCAGTTTCCCAGCTATACGTTTCATTACAAGGTCAAGGAAGTAGTTTTCCGATCAGATGATGAAAACTTCACCAAGTTTTTGCATCAAGTCGTAACTTTGGCGCCTTGATCACCAAAGTCATGAAAAGCCGAAGCAGAAAGTCAGACCAGAAACTGTGAAAGCAGTTTTTCGAAAGGAGGTAGCAACAAAACATAACACACAAAAAGCATTGCCAACGAAGATTTGACTCAATATAAGACAACGCCTGATCAGGTAGTTCCAAGTCAAACACATGAAATATGGGTTTACAGCATCAACATAACAGTGTTGCTGTGCAATCGTCCACCAAGACAAGTTAGCGCCGGACACACGTGGAATAGGTAGCACGACTGGGTAACAAGACGGTTAGTATGGGCAAAACGAATAACACTAAAAAATTACATTATCGATTATTACTTACCATCAAATGCAATATAGCAAACAATATGCTTGTGAACAGGCGGTAAGATGCAATATGAAGAAGACATACTGGTCAATTATGCATAGGGTGGCACTGATTGAAGGACACTGGGTGAAGCAATTAAGTTTTGCATCGACGCGTGAATGAACACAACTATCCGAAAAACAACACACATACAATTGTTACGACAACACACATACAATTTTTACAAGGTTATTATCATGGGCGTCGGAAGGATTTTTTCCAGGGGGGGCCAAAAGTGGTAAAATTTGTTTTTTCCCACTCAAAACTAAGAAAACAACCTTTTTTGCAGTAATTTTCAAAATTCAAGGCACCCTCTGCCCCCCTTCTTCCGACGCCCTTGGTTGTGATATAAGTGCGTTATATAATAATCAGGATCGTCCATGGAAATGTGATTCCAATGGGATAGGATGGGACAGTGGACTTGAAACTTGTACCCACGTCAATAATTTTACGTCATGTAGCAGGAATTTTCTGCAGTTGATTAACATTCTCATATGCGCACACAGTACAGTATCACACGTGGAGGCTCAGTGCCGTGGCGTTTGTGAAGCGAAAGCACAAAAACAAGGTCGTTCGTAACTTTTCTGCACGAAAACCATAAAATGGGCGTCACCCAATTTTCATTGGCCCCTATTTCGAAATTTGCGATGGTTTTAGCCACGGTTCTCTAGCAGCTAGACATCAGCTGTACGCATGTTGTAATGTACTTCGCGTAGTTTCGCGGGAATTTGCGTAGTTTCGCGGTAAAAAAACTAGTTTCGCGGGAATTCCGTTGGATGTGACGGTCATTAAGTTGCCATGGGATTGAACACGAAAAAACAGCCGCGTTGCCAAACCTGCTGCATCATCTTGAAATGGTGCGTGAGGTGCTGGTGTTCCCAGCAGATTGCAGCAGACTTGATATCAACGTTCAACAAATTCTCCGGAGTTAGCTTGTGTGTCTTGAAAAGCGGGTAAGCGTACGCTGGTGTGTTGCAGCGAAAATATTTTGCTGATGCACCACTGACCTTGCGGTACGCATTGTTCTTACATTTCATTCCAGTTATGGGTTGCTCGATCAACGAGTCAAAGTCTGCGTTTTTTCTGCTGTTGGATGGGAGCAGGATTTTTTCTCTCTTGCATCTCGTGAGAAAAGTGGTCTTTTCTCTGGCTTTCAGGACTGAGGATGCGTAATTTTACGTGAAATCGATTTCCAATAAAAATTTGCTGATCGATTCCTTGCTTACACCCATCGCGGAAAGTACATACTTGAGTCATTGGTTTTAAGACAAACCGGGGCGAAGACAAACAAATAAGCTTTACAAAAAAGTTACGTGGAGCTTCCAAACATCAAACATCAAGAGCGAAATGTCAACATCATCGATCACATGATACGCCGGCCGACGTTTCAAACCTCCGCTCGTGAAGAACAAGGAACATATCAAAGGGTTTTGTTTCGTGAGAAATGCTCCTTTCCACTCACGCGTGAAACTGATACGAAACTTGTCTGGAACCAATGGACGATTTCACCAATAAGCTTTTATTTGATCAGAGTAAAATCTCTTTGACCACTAAGATTCGGTTCAAACTGGTTTTGAAGATGAGTTTCGTGAAATTGCGATCGAGGTTTGGAACGCTGATGGATTAACGGCGTACAGAAACTATTGAGAGCACATGAGCTAAAGTGGTGTTTAAAATACAATAGAACTAAGCTGGGATGTCTAGCTGCTTTTATCCCAGTAACTCGAGGGACGCAAGCGATAACTGAAGATTGTAGGCATGAAAAAGGACCTTAACGAAGAATGCTTGTACAAAAAACGCAAGTGCTTCACGAAAACCGACAGTTGGTACAGCTGCTTGAAGCTTTTGGATATTATTACGTAACGAAACAATGCAGATAAAAAACCGACGGCTAGCTTTCACAAAGCAAGAAACTAAAAAAGAAGATTTTAAGACCAATTGGCGCAAAATCAACTAAATCAATGATGCACATCCGTTTACCAAAATAAAACATATGCCAACTGAGTACAAGACCAACGGTGAGTGAAGCTTTGGGGGACTCGTCACCAGACAGATTGCACGCATTGCTTCATTGTTTCACTGGCGTTTTTGCCCCACACGACCCTGTAAAAAAACCACAAGCACAACAATATGTATTGCACTCGCACAAAACACAAAGTATTTCCAGAGCGCGACAGAAACGTTAGCTGAACCACCAAGAGGAAAATGCAGACCCAAGTCACGTCACCACAAGATAACGGCTGCGAGCAATCCAGCCAC